>Ga0302271_10001599_pt1 | contig 21610 bp, 13 predicted proteins | sample III_Bog_N1_1_FD_198767 | JGI IMG/M metagenome (GOLD analysis project Ga0302271, IMG submission 198767) | Peat permafrost microbial communities from Stordalen Mire near Abisko, Sweden - III_Bog_N1_1 | ecosystem: Environmental > Terrestrial > Soil > Wetlands > Peat | place: Sweden: Abisko... | reverse complement strand
CCCAACCCCAACCCCAACCCCAACCCCAACCCCAACCCCAACCCCAACCCCAACCCCAACCCCACTTAGTTGAACCATCAATTTGATTTGATCTATTTATTTTATCTGAAACAATTATTTCTCTATCAACTTGTAATTTAAGGAGTTTAAATCTCACTGGCATATAAAATTCTGCAGATTTTGTTACTAATTATTCTTATTTCAAGGCATTTTAAAAACCTCCCAAGCTTGAATTTACAAAAACAAATTAATTTTTCTGGGAAAGTTCCTCAGAAATTCTAAAGATACTTTTTCATTTCAAAGCTTCTTTTGCCTCATCAATAATTTTGAATTGTCTTCAAATTACTGAATACCATTGAATATCTCTTATTTTTTCCTTAAAAACAAACAAAATATCATTCAGCTGATTATTTTTATTACTTCTCCAAATAATTTGCTCTTTTGTCAGTATGGCAGCTCCAAAAGTCATTTTTGGAATCTAAAAGTTACAGTTTCCTGAGATTACATAATCAAGTGTAAAATCTGCCTTAAAATGCAGAACAAACAAAGATCATTCTACGAATTGAAATCAAAAAACCAGCCAGCCAGTAGCTAATTTATGATTGGCTTTTAAGAAATTTAAGAGAAAGATAGTATTAGAGGAGGAATTATCAACTAGTAACAAATTATATTTTGCTATGAAAAAGGTCCTATTTACCACACAAATTGACAAATTCTCAAAGCTAGTGTATATTAATACGAATTTTCGTTTATTTTCGTGAACAATCCGAAGAACAAATATGCCTTTGAATAATGCCTCATCGAATAATGTACTAAATACGTAATATTCCCAATATGTATTATTAGCTTGATATTTTTCTCATTTACCCTGAAATATATCTTTTATCTATTTCTTGGTTGTTTGTATTAATCAAAAAAGAGAGAAGAAACGTATTATGACTTTCGATAAGGAATAAAATTTTCAAAATCTTGTTTTTCCTCCTGCTCCTATTTCTTAGTCTTTTAATGTCTATTATTTTAAAAAAAATTAATTTAAAGCTCTTGTTTGTTTAAAAAAATAATAGATAATTTAATGAGCTTTCGAAGAAAACAAAAAGAGAAGGGGGGCATAGCAATTTCTCTGAAAAGTATAATTATGTCAGTGTAACTTTGAGAAATTAGAACCAAAATGATAATGAATGATTTTGGAGGCAACTATCCAGTTCAAATAAAAGATAAAAACAAATTTGATTGTTTTCTTTAATTTTGTGTTCGATATGAAGGTTTTGAGAAAGCATTGATTAAAGAGTAAGAAAAGATAAGGAGATATCAGGGAGAAATTTGAGGGGGGTTTAGAAAGGAACATAAGAGGTGTAATTAAAAACCTAATAAGCCAATAGAAAGGGATAAATAATCCATTTCGTCTCAACCCCATCTGCCTTAAATGAGAGAAACCTAATCGGATAGGGTTAATTAAGAAAACAAAAAAATCAATAACAAAACGAATTAAAAAATCAATAAACCTAATAGTCTTATCACATTTCAGCTAATAAATTCATCGAACTATTCAAAAACTCTCATTGTTCTTCAATAATACCACTAATTGACACATAGAAATCAACTTATTTAGGAAGAAATATGATCAACGTTGAGGATAATAAAGTAGCTTGGAGCCATTCTAAAGTTATATCCTTAGAAGGCACAGGGTTCTATGACGCCATGAGCTCTAAGAAGATCAAACTCAATGACGGGATATCCTACAGGACTGTCTTCATGATGAAAGAAAATGCTCTGAGCTCTCCTCACAACAACCTTGAAGACAACAACAACATCAGGACTGATATACCCAACTAAAAAAGAGCTCTTTGTTGTCTTCGTGACGCTCCTGTATTCATTCCTTCTAGATTTACTTCCCTCAAGGAACTGTTAATCGAAGGCAGCTGCGAATTGAGGCTTTAAAAAGAGAACAGCTGCGGTAATTAAATCGACAATCCAAATTAATTTCGACTCAATAGTCTCGTATCAGAAACAATCTAATTCATTGAGAACTACAAGCCTACTTGGTTCACTGGGGAGAGTGCAATCTCTGAATCTCCTGAAATTAGCGTGGAATTCAAGCCCATGAACGAAGAGAGCTCCCTAAAAATTCAGAAAGCGCTAAAAAATATGTTCTACATGTATCTCAACGGTGACTACAGGGGAATCAATGAATCGTTTAGTCTCTGCGATAATACCTCAAAATCGTGGGAGAATGCGACGAATAATCGATATGTGAGTTACAAGTATAAATCGAAGCACATCAATTTTGATTTCACACCGGCTCTCACAAAGAAGGAAGAAGTAACTGACGAAATGGATCTCAATGATAAGAATATGACTTCTTTCAAACAAGAAGAAGATTTAGAATAAGCTGATGAAGGCAATGGTTAGGGAAAGAAACAAGTGATCTATAATAAATCTAAGTATGTCATGCAATTCTTATTAAAACTCCTTGACCCTGAACACCTAGAGTATTTGAATATTCCTGGTGGTTTGGAAGCAAGGATTAGAACGATTCAAGAGAACATTCGATAGACTTCGAAGAGAAACAAGCTAAGTTAGAGTTAATTCTTCAACCACACGCATTTTGATTGTCTGTTCTTGCAGTAAACTCCAGAGAACTCTTCATATATTTCTTCGAATTTAGAACTTCAAGCTATGCATAAACTTGTTTTCTGTGAAGAATAAGAAGGGAAAAATGAGTTTGCTGTGAATACTCTGAATCTCTTCAAGCGACTTGTTTCACAGATAATTCTCGCTCAAGTGAATCTCATTAGAAGGGAAATCATCCCATAGCTAGCTGTTTCGACGCTCTCATTCAAGTCGATTTCAAAGCTGAAATACTTTGAGCGCATATGCGATTCCATTTCGAAGCTCAATTCTGGAGCTGTGATAAATAAATTCTGAACTAACTCCATCATCATAAATGCAATATGACTTACTTTTTCTTCTTTCTCATCCTATTTTTCAACTTCTACACCATTTTATATCAAATAATACTTCTAATCACATTTTTAAATCTTTAACATCCTTCTCTTCTTCAACTTTTCCTCTTTCCATATTAGAAGTTTACTAAAAATTTCAATACAACTCTTTCTTTCTCTTGTTCTTCAGCTTTCTCAGAACATCGACTTCAGGCTTATTAAAACAAATTTAAATTTGTGGTGATGAAATGATTAACTCCCAGAAATCTATTCGAATGAAATTATTTGGTCACAAAATTGGATTGATTAACGCTGTAAGCTAATCCACAGCTTCGAATTAAAACTGTGTGAGGGATTAACAACAATCAATCATTCAATGAAATAAGTTATTAATTTGTCTTCAATTTTAATTAGTTATTTTGTTGGCTTTTTAAAAAATTAATAACAAACTTTATGCATTTCTTAATTAAGCTAATACTTGTGTGTTTGTTGATATTTGTGATTAAGAACAGTGATAAGTATTTAAGCAAAAATATTAAACAGAAAGTAAATGAAAATTAGATAAATAATATTTCAGGATTTTATTCAGATAAATTGGGTTTTGAAACATTCAAATGTGGAAAGTGCAAATAGTACAAGAAAATCTTTATTAAAAAGTCAATTTTATTTTAACTTTTCTCCTTCAGTCTATTATGATTAATTATCTCCAATTGACGACTCCTTTTATTATTGCTATTGGCTTGAATTATTAGTTTGTCTTAAAAGACTTTGACCTTCATTAATATCATATTGCTAATCACAATGAATCTAATCTGAAAAAACTTTTTTATGAAAACAATGCTGGAGGTAAGGTGTCCTTCTATTGATGAATATCCGATAGAGCAAGCTTAGTCCAAGGATGCAATAGAATGAGTAAGCAAACTTTGAAAATATTGGGTTTAGTTTTTATGAAGGATCGATAACAAGAATATTCTCCATCATTGCTGGTTTCTCTATAACCTCCTCAGCTTCATATTCTTTATCCTTCATGCTCGCCTTTATTTCCGCATACCATCTAAAATCTTCTAAGCATTTCTAGCTTTCTTCGTTTCCATATGAGTAGTTCATAAAGCTATGCACTCTGATTTATTTCCATTTGGCTAGAATTTCTGTTACTGGTAGAGTGCTATCTTCTTGAAGTGTGGTTGGTAATTCAAAATCTTAAGAGAAAGTAATAACTTTCTTTCCTCTTTCTGTTGTGTTGGAAGATGCTTATGACGTTGAGTTATGATAGGCTTTAACTTTGTAGATAATTTTCAATTATTTTTGTTTAATTTCATCAATGTACTTCTAAAACTACTCTGGAGTCATCTGATTCATCATGTAGGAAGTTACACCATTATTGGCACAATCGTAGATGTAGAGTATGAGCAAGAAAATACCTCCTAAGATGTTCCGTACTGTTACATCAGACCATTGAAAATACATGCTTACTATGTATAGAATAATTAAGCAAATTGAGACCACTCCAAGAATAGGTTTCTCAGACTTAAAGGAATTGTTCCATCTAGGAGGATTCACAATGTGAGATTGTATTTATTGCTTAAGATTCTGCTCTTTAATGCGTTCTTCGTGAGGCTTGGATTTCTATGGGACATAACATCCTCCAGGAAATTGAGTGCAGTTGGAAGTTGGATCTTAGCTGGTATTAGTTGGAGATACTTCCATAAATCCTGACATTAAATCAACACTTTTTTTTTGTTTATTTTAAATATTTTTTCCGCAAACTATTAATTTCTGAAAACGAATTATCCTTCTATTACGATATTAGAGAGAGAGCTTTTTAGCGTAAAAGTCAAAAATTCAACAATGATTTAAAAAATATTTGTGAAAAGACCAATGATGGATAAATTGTTGACCAATTGTATGGATTAACATGGGTTAGATTTCTTTTAAAACTATGCCCTCTAATAAATCAGCTTTAATATCAAGAGAGTTAAAACATAGCAAATCTAACTTACTAAATTGAAGTTATTTTGAAGAGATAATTTTATTAAAATATTGAAAGAAAAATCAAATTAAAAGTTAAGCAGCAGAATTAGCTAGAATAAACATGTATTTCTCAGAGTCTAAGAAATAAGTTGATAACAGAACACTTCTTTAGTTTCAACATTAAATTCAATACATTTAACTAAATTTTCAAAAAGGAAGAAGAATGCAAAATTAACAATTTTGTTCAACACCTCCTAAAGCAAATACTCAACAAATATAATAAAAATAAATAATTGCAGCAACTTTTTCAGAAGGAAATAATAAGTCCAATATTTAATTGAAAGAAAAATAGTTAACAGGACTTCAGAGTGCGGAAAACTAAAAACAAAGGATTTCTTAAAATTAGAGTGTTTTTCACAGATTTTTTCCATTCTTGTAATTTTGTTATTGATTATTGTTTCAAAAAAGATTCTGGGGATATTTTTAGTAACAAGCAATAATCTGCGTTGAGATTTGATTCTTCTGAAAGAAGGTTAGTTTGAAATTTATGTTATTATACATATTCAGTTAGCCTCAATTAACTGATTGCATCTAGAGATATGTTTATTTTGAAAGCTCTGCTAATGCGAAAAGATTCATTCAGTTTTAATAGATCAATGTGTCTTGATTAGGAAAGCTGCACTTAGTGCAAGGAGAAGTCTAGGTTTTTTCCATTTGTCTAGCTGATTGAAGATTAAAAGTTTCACTTAGCTTTTTAAACATATCTTGATTTAATCTTCTATTCTTCTTTTGGTGTGTTCTTGTAATTGATCAGATATTCTTTTCTGGGGAACAAAAAAAAGAAGGGAAATTTTTAGAATTTGATGAAACTAATTCTAACTTTTGAAAAGGAAAGAAATTAAGAGTGTTACATCAAAAACTACTCTTTTTCATCCTTTTCAATATTTAAGTGGGAAGGAATGCGAGCTGATTCTAACAAAAAGAATAATTAAATTGAAAAACTTTGAGAAAACTCAACAGCTAGGAAACAAGTAAGACATTACAGAAAAATGGAAGTAACTAACCAAAGATAAAAGAGTTCTAATAACTCCAATCAAGTCGCTTAGAATAGCGCTGATAATTCCTCTGAACTATCAAATGAAGATCTCTAAAGAGTTCTTTCAGTTAAATGTAAAAAGCATCCTAAAAGGAATGCTGAGTTTCTGCATCTGATACCTGATGTAGTCAATGCAAGAATCTGCAGTTTGTGCGCAAAGGAAAATGGAATCCCAATCGAAAAATACTAGGATATTAGAGAAATATTCTAGGAATAGAGTGAGAGGGAATTGTTAAATTACCCAGTCTTAACAGACTTTGAACCTGGCGAAATACTCACAAATATTAGTGACAGCATGGATTCAGAAGCAATTCTAATGGATAGTTTTTACACAAAGCTAACTAACTAGATTGAAGTGAAAATTGGCGGAAGGAAAGAAGCCCGAAAGTTGAAATTAACGCAATATGGTGACATCTATTAGCGTTTTAAGAACTGCTGGTCTGAAATTATCGATATCAAAAATCTTCGGCTGATTCTCTTAGATGAAAAAAACGAAGAAAGACTAGCTTAATTCGTCTGCAATCATGTATCAAATGCAGAGAGAAACACGCAGAGAATTAAAGAAGTCTGTGTTTAATTCCGAAGCATCAAAGACGAATTTTCAGTCGAATAACCCAACAAGATAAGAAGTCTGGTAAGTGCACTTCTTGAGGAGATTGACTTTTTCAACGGTACTCATCCATCTCCTCTCCATGCCATTGAGCAAGTATCATATTTTTCTTTATTCATTTTCAGATATTATTTGAAACTCTTGTGTTATTAATGCTTTCGGTATTGTCTGATTCGATTTTTAGAGCGATGAATACCGAAATACAATTCAAAGAAAACAAAAAGAGTTGGAAAATTGCTAGAGTTAGAGTAACCAAGCTCAGCGAACTATGCATGAGCATCAATAACTACTTCTTGAGGAAATGCGAATCTTGAAGGAATAACATTCATAGGAAATCTCTGGTTTGAAGCAATAGATCAAAGTAATAAATTTTTTGATCTTATGAATTATTTGATTCTAATAATTTTTTAGTTGGAGTAAGAGAGTAGCTCTAGTTTGAGAGAGCAATTGGACAGGTAAAATAAATATTCCCAATCGTTGAACCAACAACTTATTGACATAAAGGTAATAAAAATAACAAGTTTTAAATAATTTAAATCAGAACAGAATATCGTTTGGGAAGATATTTATGAAATTAGAAATTAAAATAAAGGTATTATTATCAGAATAAACAAATTGGAAGCACAAATTGAAACTGGGATGTTAGTAAAAACTCTAGCAGATTTGATAAAAATAAATACTCAAATGCAAACGAAAGTAAATAAAATGATTTTTGACTCCACTCAAGTGAGTGAAAGTCTTAATGAGGGAAGTATTTGAGGAATTAATGAGTATACAGAGGATCTTTTTAAATTTAGGGTGAAGCAGATTATTAAACTTTGTGTTATTTTTAACAACCAAACAGAAACATTTGCAGTCATAACCCACCAATTTGCTGCCGTCAACCAACCTTATCTTAGCAAATTGGAGGGACTCTAAAAAGCTATCCTTAACTAAGAACTACTAGCAAGAGCTTGAATTCTATAATAACGATAATACTAAGGAATATTATAATGGTTTATCTTACTTGGACTTTATTCTGAACCCTGAAACTAACTACGTTATCCATGTTAAGCTTGAGTAAACTAAAGGATAGGATAAGTACTTTTTCTTTGGTTTGCTTCCTGATTCTGTGAAAGATATTACTACTGGGAGTTTTAATGGACTTCAATGGTACTCTGAGTAATAAGGTCGAGGTAATGTCAACTCTTTACTGAAGGGAAAGGCCATAAAAACTGATGACAATTCTCTAGAAAGAAGAAGCCTTGAAATGAGAATCAATATCAAAAAATAGATCCTCAGAGTCGGTTCACTTCCTAACTATGAAGCAGTTGTCCAAGCCGACGACCCAAAATGGATTGAACCTGCCACTCCTTATAGGTTCTATCTAAATGGATTAAACAAGCAGAGTAAGATAACAATAACAAAGCTGGAGATTGTTAGCGAATTCAATGACCTTATGTGAGTCAATAAATCTACTCTTGCACATGATATTATTCTATTAGAATCTGTGATATTTTATGTTACACATGTGAGTAATCTATTCTCTTCTATTTAAACTCCTATTTGATTAGTTTATTTGATTATGGGAAAGGCTAAATCACAGCAGAGCTATCATAACGACTATTTATTTTTTAAACTTTAATTCAATAGTATGATTAAGTTCAATGAGATTGCATGATCACTGTTGTATTTTTCATTAAGAACTTAATTCATTTCGCTATCAAACAACAACAAGTCTACTTTATTAATCTTACATTACTACAAATGACATTGGCTTTGCTGTAGATTTGTAGAAATTTATGGTTATCTCCAGAGATGTTAATTGTTAGTTCTTTTGTTCTTGCTATTTAAAATCCTTGTAACAAGCTAAATTGCTGAAGGCAACTCAATTATTTGAGCATTCTCAAGCACAAAAGAATTAACTGATTAGCATTGATCATCAGCGAGTAGATTCCTTCTCAAGAAGTATTATGAGTATTTTGATTAATCGACATATCAGCAATAGCATCATTAGCAGACAACGATGAACATAATGGATGATAGAAAATAAATAACTAAAGAATAAAAAATAAATAAAGCTGCAATTGCACAAAACAGAACTCAATAATAATTAAATAATCTTAATAATTGATTAGACTTTTAAACCTTATTTTTGTTGTTTTGCTTTGCACTATTCTTTGATTTGTCAACAACACTGACTAATCTGTAAAATCTCTATTAATACTGTAGTTCTAATAACCTAAATGGTGATGCTGATAATCTGTCTTACTACCTGAACCCTAGGGAGATTAAAGATGATGGATATGATGCTAATATGTTCATGATGCCAAATTCAACACATTTAACTACATTTCTCAAAAAGGAAGACTACTAGCAAGATTTTAATAAGTAGCAGTTTATTTTTCTTTTTGCCTTCCTATTTGTTTAATCATTTAGTGCTGTGTCTAGATAACATATGTTTTTCATTTTTCTTCTGTTGCATTTTAAGCTATTATATTTTTTCAAGGTTATGCAGAAAATAAATAGAATCTCGGGACAACAACAAAATAAATATGTTTTCACTTGGAGCAACAAGGAAAAATATTGATATTATTATTTTCTAAAACAACTATTATTGATACCAAATCTTATCAAAAACAAATCAAAAACAATTAAAAATAATTAGTAGCTACTCGTTTTGCAAAAAAAAAGAAATATCCAAATCTAAGATAACTCCTCATAATACTACTTAAGATTTTTGTGACAGCACAACCTCGAAGATGGGAAAGAAGGAAGAAAGAAGCTACTCACCAAAGATAAACCTAAAAAAAGTACCTTTTTTGCAGAGATTAATACAAATACAATTTGAAAATTTACCATTTTCTTTTTGTTTAAAAATAAGGGTGCTATTTAGAAGGAGAACAGTATTCCTGTTTCTTAAGGGTATGATGGAAGTTGCTTGAGTAATAAACTCACCTTGGATGACCAAGATTGCTTTATTGAGCAGCCTACTTCATATTTACTCAGAACTACTACGGGCTATGATTTTGGGAACTCCGAGAAAGATCAGAAGATAGTAGAAATCGTGAAATCTGATATGAATGGAAGTGATTTTACAAAATATATTGATATTTGTGATATCTTCGCAGATCCAATGTATCCAAAAAACTCTCTTTCTTATGAAATCTAAGAAATCGCTATGAATTACTTCAATGTCTAATCAATTATAAAGACACAAGTTCTCTCAGACAATCTTTTAAACTTACTGAACAAGCAGATGGTCCTCTTTTTGCAGAAGGATACAAGACAATTAACTCAATTCTATACTTTAAACACTGATAATTTCAGCTCCGATATTTATTATGAATTCGATGCAATATTCTATGAACAAATCAATTCGATAATAAGTATATAAAACGCTAAGGAAACAGTTCAACGGCATGCAGTTAAGCAACTGAAGGAAGAGGAGGAGGATGAAGAGTCATAGTTGAAAGATTAAGAAGGAAAACAACAACAAACAAAAGAAATTGAAAATCAAGACAAAGATGAAATAGAGATAAAATCAAAGATTGAAGAGGTACAAAAACACTGGGAAAACCAAGTAAAAATGCATAATCCTGAAATCAGCATGAATCAATACTACCACAATCTTGTCAAGTAACGAAATCCTATTGCTCTCTTAGAGAAAGCAAAAGAAAAGTACAGACAGAGAATTAGATTACGAGATCAACGGAGGTATTTGAAGCATAAATTAAACCAGGAAAATTCCTCGAAAGATTAGGCAGAATATTATGCCATGCTAAAAAATCTGAGTCCTAAATTACTCAATCATCCTAGGCTTCCTGAAAATATTTTGGAGAATCACTCCTTCGATGATGAAACTAATAAATAGTTTGTGGTTGAATAGAAAGAAAAGCTTAAATATTATCAAGCTCTTTAGAATACAAACTTCGCTGATAGTTAGCTTGAAAGACAATCGTAAGAGAGTTAATTAGTTAAAATGTGCAATATTCTCTTAGGAGACCAGAATAACATAACATTGAACTCAAAAAACTAAGATTAAACTGTTAATTTGTATAAAAATTCTCTTTTCAAGCAACTTAAAAGCAGTTCTTCAACTCAAGATAACTGTGGAATCTCTTCATCTAAGACATTCCCCTCTCATAGGGATATATGCCGTGCTATTGGAAAAGATTTAAATTTGAGTTAATTTATTTTGAATAATCTATCAGCTGAAATCTTTAATGACAAAGAAGACAAAGACAAAACGAAAAGTGGAGCTCTTCCTCAGAATTCCTACTTCAATAACGAAATTTACAGTAATTTCTTGAGGTTCGTATTCTAAACGCTGTCGAAGGAACATTTGGAAGAATTGCAAATCGGTTAATATGAAATTGAGGTGATTGTAAGGATAGTATGGAAAATGCGTGAAATTAACATGATCTCGAATCGAACTCCTCGTTTGAGATATTAATCGTACCATTTAATGCTGTTTTTTCTCACAATCACGAAAGAAAATACACCGCAATTGAGAGGTCATTTAAAACTATCATTTCTTCATGAGAAAATATTTGGAATCACTGATTTCACTGATTAGAGATCCTTGCTGAGGGCTAATATTTTCAAACGAATTATGGGAGAAATCGCTCTCATGCAGATCTCATAACTCACCAAGCAATTCACAGACTTCTATGGAGAAGAGTTCTTTAAACCTAACTAGATCTTTACAGACTGCTAATCGATGATTTACTATCTCATGTAGATTTAAAAAAGGATCGTGTAGTATCTCTAAGGAATCATGTGCTTCGGAATATGATTTATTAAAGATTTCACTTGTATTTTCCATATTTTATGATTGTTTTTTTAGTTGTCCATGATTTTTAGGTTTTAATAATTCCTTGATAAACCTTGTATGTTTTGAAAATGAGGGAAAATAACAAATTATCAGTTTTTTATTTTAACTACTTTGATAAAATAGGTTTAGCTGCTTTTATGAGAACAATTATTGAAATTAGTGTTTAAAATTTTTATACGAATTTGAATTTTAGTACCAAACAATTTAGAAGAATAAACAGCCTTTTTTATGATTTTATGAATTTTGAAATGATTGTGTTATGAGAGCATTCTTTTATAATTAGTGGCATCTTCAAATTCAACACATTTAACAACATTTATCTAAATTGAAGTATCGGTAAATTGTTTTATCATTATTATCAGAGAAGATTGATGAGCATGTGTACCTTTTGTTCTATTGTATTTTATTAAATTATTGTTTCAAGCTATTTTGGTAAATAAATAGAACCACAAAATAGATTCTTAAAAAGTTGTATTGGCTCAACACAGAATCTAAAAATTGTTGAACTTGGAGCAAATGCAAATAGACATTCTAAAGCAAGTAGCAATCAAAACTTGATAAAATAAATCACTAAATTAAAATATCATTAGCAAGAATTTTTAGAACAATAATAAAAGTTTGAAATAACCCTCATAATAACACTTCATCTGCTTTGCAAGTCAATATCTAATAAGATGGGAAAGAAACTAGAAAGAAGTTAGCCATCAAAAGCTAGTCCAGAAAAGGTAGTTTTTTTCCCCAGAGTTTGTACTAATTTTATTTGAAAGCTAATCATCTTTGTTTGAATAAAAGGGTATTATTATGAAGATCCGCACTCGTTCTTAGAGGTAACATGAACTCAACTTGATTAATAAGCTCGCCCAATAAGAAGAACCTATGCATCTAAAAAATGAATCTCCCCTTGAGAACACTACTTCTAATAATATTTCCCAATCAAAATCAGCTAGTCAAGATGAATCGATTGGTCTGCTTGATTCAAATTCCCAGCAATTACCTGGCTATGATTTTAGCATATCCGAGAAAGAACAAAAAATAGTAGAAATGGTGAAGTTCTACATGAATGGTAGTAATTTTGCAAAATATGTTTCGCTAAATGACATTTTCGCTGATCCAATAAATTCACCTTCTTTGGAAACCTAAGAAATAGCCATGAGTTACTTCAATGTCTAATCAATATTAAAAATACAAATTCTCTCCGATACACTCTTTAAGTTACTGAATAAACAGCTAATCCTCTTAATGCAGAATAGAACAAGAAAATTACTGTAATTCTCTATGATAAACACCAATAAGTTGAGTTCAGATGTGTTTTATCAATTTGATATTCTATTTTACTAAGAAATCAGCGCAATAATCAAACGACAAAAGATCAAAGATCAGTATAAACAGCATTCAATAAAAGATAAAAAGTTGAATGGTTAAGATGAAACAGAGATTGAAAATGATTTGAATTACGATACACACATGAAAGCAGGCGTTGGAGAGGTACTAGAACATTGGAAAAACTAATTAAAAACAAATTATGTGTAAATCGATATGAATAGATATTTAACATAACTCGAAAAAGAAAAAAATCCAAGTGTTAGAAGATGGAAAACATAAGAGAATGACAATCAAAAGCGATCACAGTAAGGAAAGTTAAAAAATTCGAATGATAGCAACGAAGATACCGAAACAAACTGCACGGAGGACAATAGTAAAAAGGAAAATAGATTAACTATGTTATATAGGAGACATTTAAAAAAATTAAAATTAAAGAAGCTAAGGAAGCTAAACAGATATAAAAAGAAACCTATTATTCCAGTCGAAGAACCTGAGGAGACACCTCAAACTAGCGAGGATGAAGATGAATTTGTCTACAATGAAGAACATAAATAGTTTGTGATTGAACAATAAGAGAAGTTAAAGGAGTATCTCTCTCTTTAGAACGTTTTTGCGGATAGTTAGCTTGAAAGAATGTCATAAGAGACTCAATTAACGAAAATAAGCAATACACTTCTTAACGATTAATAAAACACAGTAGTGAACTCAAAAAACTAAGATCAATCTGAAAATATTAGTATGAGTTCACTTTTCAATCAATATGCAAGCAGTTCTTCAACTCACAACTCTTAATATCATTAAACCCTCCCCTCACATAATGTTATATGCCGTTCTATTAGCAAGGAAACAGGTTAGAATTGCTCTTAAAAGGATGATAACGATTTAGATGATGAAGATAAAACCAAAAATACAATTGAAACTCTTCCTCGTTTTATTTACTATGATAAAGAAAAAATCAAAGCATTTAAAATATATTTCTGGCGATTCGTCTTTGAGACTCTATCTTACGAGCACTTAGAGCAGTTATAACTCGGATAATATGAAAAATCTGTGATATTACGGATAGTTAACGAAATGCGCGATATGTGCACAAACGCTAATCGCAACCATTATTTGAAATATTCAGGTTATCATTCGATGCTCTTGTTTCTGACTCTCACGAAATAAAACATTCCACGACTGAATGAAAGCGCAAAGTTAACGTTTCTTCATGAGAAAATATATGGAATCACTGATTTCAATGATTAGCGATAGTTACTTTAGGCTAACATATTCAAGCGAATCATGGGTGAAATTGCTCTCATGCAGATCTCATAACTCACCTAAAAATTCACTGATTTGTATGGAGAGTAGCTATTTAAACCGAATTACATATTTACAGAATGCTAAGCAATCATTTACTATCTCATTAAGGCTAAAAGTATGATTATGTCATTTCACTAGGGAATCATGCGATTCGGCATATGAATCAAAAAAGAATTCGCTGTTTGTTTCCGTTTTTTGTATCTGTTTCTTCGCAATAGTTAAGATTAGTTTAATTGTTTAAAAGGATTGGGAAAAGATAATTGTTTCTGGGGTTCTAGCCTTTTAGGTGAAGATAGGCGATATCTGATAAGGAAATGAACAAAAATACCTTCTTTTATCAACCACAAATAATTAAATTAAGTAGTCTAAAAAATAAATGAAGATTATGATCAACTTTTTTTAATGTTTTTCAATTTATTTTTGTTTAATACTATTCTAATAATGCTAGAATTCGGAAATAAAAATCATTTTTGTACATTCCATTTTCAACAATTAGATACATCAAATGCTGACGGGTATTGTAGTTTCATTTCACTAAATGATTTTGAGTTTGTTAGCCCCTTTCATATTAGAAACGTTTATTTTCTTTTTAAATATAATATTTGAGAGATTTCTTAATAAAAAAAACAAGTAAACAATGGAGTACAAAAAATATAATGAGAAAGAAATTTCTCAAGGAAGAAAAATGAAAGCGCATTGTTATAAAATGAGGCAAGTTAAAGCTTCCTAAGTTAATCTTGTTGTTGCTCATACATTGGTCTTATTCTAGCCCTTTAAAAAATGAAACATATTTGAATAACACATTGGAATAATAGGATAAATCTCTTTGTAAAAATCAAAAAATAACTTATGTTTTAATGATACTTGGATAGGGAGGAAGAGTTTGAATTCAGGAGGAAGCTCTTCTTCTGAGTAGAGTCTGTCGGAGAAATAAATTCTTCTGATCCTGCAGTTTGCATGGATTTGTACACGAAGGGTCTCTATGTAGTTTGTCGCATAAGCTCTTCTTGTGAAATCAGAAAGATTGAATTGAATTTAGTTCCAACCTTCATCAAGTCTCATAGGCCTAATTTTTCAAAATAATTTCAAAAAAAAGTTAAATATGTTTTTGTTTTAATGAGTATGTAGGCAGAAGCTACACCATAATATATTCTGATTACATTGTGCAGATGAATGGCTTAACTCTTGTAGTTGACTGATAGTTTGATGCTCTGAATCTTCTGCGAACATTCTTATCATCAAGTACTTGCACTTCAAATGTGTAGTATTTTTTCAGCTGTTGAGAGGAAAAAAACAATAAAATCATAAGCAATTAAATAATATAACTGATCGAGAGAATTTAATTAAAATTGCAATTCAAAAGGGGGGGATAAATTAGAAAGAGAGAATCCATAACTTTTATTGAAAAACCAAGATTTAAGATTTCTTACATTTTTAATGATCATGACAAGGAAAGGTAACTTGATTCCAAGGGTTTCTTTGGGATCAGCTGGGGCGGTGATGTAATTCGTGGAGACATTTGTGCCCATTATTTCAAGCACACTTGATAGGATGTCCTAATCTGTGATTCTCTTAATGTGACCATTACGGACTAAATCAATACGAAAATATGAATTTAGGGAAGGGGGATTTAAAAATATATTATGTCTGAATTGATCATGAAATGAAAGAATAATTTGTGTCATCAGCCTTTGAATGGTTATTGCTATCAATTGTAAATATTATTTACTGCTCTTGTCCCAGATTTAAAGAGGTTTTGACCTAGATTTTAACAATAAATAATTATGGTAAGAGCTAGTTAAAGATTTTGTGTGAAGATATGATTTTTTGTTGACTATGGAAGATTCATTTGATTTACCCTATTGAGTAGAGAATGGAGAGGAATCCTGATTAGAATGTGTTCTTAAACATCTCTTGAAGATAAATGAATATGCTTTTAAAGTACTAAATGCTCTGTTTGTGTTCCTCTTAATCTTCTTTCTTTGTTTGAGCAATTTCAACTGAATATATATTTTGGGGGGGGGGGTTGTTATTTTTTATATTTTGATTTTATTTTATTTGAAACATCTTTTTTTCTGTCTCTCCCAAGAATCCTTGTACAAGGCTCAGAACACTTAATAGGAATGAGCAAGGCAGTCTATTTATTTTTATAAAAAACTATTTGTTGAAGATGATGAAAGAAAATGTTCTAATATTTTTTAAAAATTTATTATTTTGTATGAATTCGCAGCCGATGATACCAATAATAATTCGAATTGTCTAGCATTTAAGATTTGACTTATTTGTTGTTAATAGCATTTGAAGGTGTTTTTCTTATTGTATGTATTAGCTGATGGAAATTGTGAATGGGAAAAATTAATTTAGATTCCACTTAAAGATTTAATATTGATTGGTGGTCAGCAGATGTTGTATTATTACATTGTTAATTGATGAAAAATTTCTATTGAATTAAAAAATTTCAAAACATCGATATCAATAATAAAAATGTTTCAAAATGAACAACAGAAGAAGAAGGTGCTCATACAAGAAATAGGAGAAACCCAAGATACTATGAAAATTGAAGGAGATGAAGAAGGATAATAATCATAACGAGATCAAGGTCTAGATAAACTCAACCCATAACTTGATTCTCAACATAATAAAGATAGCAAACCTCGATCAAAAGACCTGTTGCGTCTTGAGAAAAACTATTTTGACAAAGTTTACAGCCAAGAAACCCATGGGAATCAGAAAGCTTTTGTAGTCAGTAAGATGATGTAATAAGTTCCTGTTAAGCCAGACTTCACATCTTTGCCAGTTTCTTGCAGTAAAATCAAACATGTTTATTTTATTATTTCATTTGATACATGTGTTATGATTGATATCAAATACAGTGAAAGATAGGCTGAACGCTTTTTTACCTAGTTTTAAGAAAGATACAGAGGATTTATTGGCAAATCCTAGCAGGCAAGATGCGATGAGACTAGATGACAGGAATTTGTATGAGTTAGAAAATAAATAAGAAGGGAATCAAGAAGAAGGTAGTGATGGTGATGATGATCAAGATTTTGATGAAGAAGATTAATAAAAGAATGAAAATTTGAAGAATTCAGATGAATTGGGCTAGTAGGCTGAAACAATTTAATTAGATCTACTCCTTGGAGTGTTAGATGTCAACATGCCTGAAACAGCAGAAACAAAATAATGATTTATTATAAACTCATTTAATCTGAAAGTTAGACTGAGAATATCTAGTCTTTTGACATTATTTTAGGTAAAATCTATGATATAACATGATTCATAGTTAATAAAAAAAGATAACGAGAGGAAAATGCTTTTAACATTAACAAGCTTAGCTAGTTTTGTAAGACTTACATTATTGCGAATTCAAAAATATCAATATTACTTGTATGAAACTACTTAATTTTACCATCTAATGCAAATATTTTTACTCAGAAGGGTTTTCTTTTTGAAAGATAACTTTTCTGCAATTTACAATAACAAAAAATCTTTATTTTTACTCATTCATTTTGTCTGAAATCTTTTAAATTAATTATTATTTTTTGAGATATTAAACTATTCATAAGGGGGAAACTAAGAAGAATCTGTTAATACACACACTTGATAGATGCCTAAGTTTTATTGCGAATATTGTGGAATCTACCTAACTCATAGTTCTCCATCTGGACGTGGTTAGCACGCTAAAGGTAGGAAGCACATCAACAACAGAATCGAGTACTACAAGCAAGTTGTCGATGATATTACCAAAGAGAATTAAGATAAAATGAAGCAAATGCAAGTTGCCCATACTCCAGGAGGGTAGTTCTCACAGCAACTCACTTTCCCTTAAGCGTATCCACTTTCGCATTAACCACCAATGCTGCTGTAACTTTAGCATTTATCTGCTGGTGGTATATCCTAAATGCAAATCAACAACACATAACCTAAACCTGGATAAGCTGGTCCTCCATTATAGTAATAAATGCCTATGATGCCACCTCCTTAACTGTTTAATATGCCTATGGGAGCTGCACCACCAGGGATGATGCCACTGAGATAACCTCCTTAAGGAATGCTCCCTATGGGAATGAAACCAATGCCACCTTTTGGAGGATTTGTTCCGCCATAAGCCATGCCTCCTTAAAACTTACAACCCCCTTAGTCTCAGCAGTAGCAGCAGCAGTCTTCAAATTTACCTCCTTAGAGTTTACCATCATAGCAGCTTTCTCAACCTCTTCCTGGGTTTGTATCCATGCCAATTAATCCTGACAGATAGATTGAAATGGCTCCCAATGAAGAAGAGTGATTTAAACATCCAGAAGAAGAAGAAAAAGATTTTTGAATGTGAGTTTTAACCCTCCTCCTTTCTAGATGCATATCTAACAAAATATGCTTCACATTCATATAATAGAATAATACATAAATGCCTTTTTTTCGCTATTTTACTTTGCTTATTCATTCCTTCATTATTTATTTTAAGAATCACAACTCAATCACTTTAACTTTCTTTCATTTTTTTCACTTTATATGTTAAATTCAAACCAAATTGTCCTGAATATTGTTGTTTTTAAGCAAAGATTTTTAAACAATGTATGCAATTTAAAATAAACTCTCAAAATGAAACAATCGTTGAGTAGACTCCACTGATACCTCCAACAATACCTAATACCAGCACAGTGTAGTCTATTACATAAGTCATTACCTCTATGTTTCCCTTGAATCTTTTATGATAAATTGCAATAGGGAATATAAACCCCAGAGTCACTGAGAAAACTGATCCTAACAGATTCATAACTTACAGAATATTTGGGTAGAGTATCGCAGCGACCATAATAACATAATAAAATACCATTCGAATACCTCCTCGCAGGATAATATTTTTATGAGTATGCTGTTCTATTTTAGCGTTGATGAGCTTATCAAGCCGTCTGAAGAGGGGGAACGCATAAAGCAGCAAAGATCCAAGTAACGCTAAAGCGTAGATTATGTCTAATACGTAAATGTAACCACCGAGATTATCGAGTTCTTTGAAGATTATTTCGTTCGTGTCTATGGATAACTACATTCCTAAAGCTAAATATGCTAAAGCACCTAGAATCACGCCGACGGAGAACATAAATATCACATAGTTCCTGATGATTTCCGGAAATTTTGATTTATCTTGCATTGAAGTGTGTACTTCAGTGACGACTCCGTTGATATCGTACGCGAACATAATCACACCGAAATAACTGCTGATTTCTTTGAAGGTGAAATAGTTCGTGTAGACATCGCCGTCTTGAGAAACTCCTGAGGAAATGAGGATGTATATGGAGTCGATTATCACTGTGAGAAACGCAACGCAGCAGGAAAACACACCGAAAGAAGAAATAAGTGATAATTTCTCAATATTTCGAAGCAACGAAAATGGGAAATATACTATAGAAAGTGCTGCAAGGACGACGTAAGGTTAGTAGGGATCTTCGAGAAAATCATTGGTGACTGCAGTTAGCGATTTTAAAATGAATATCATGTACCCTAGGATACTCCCCACGTTAAACATGACAGTTATTGTGTCTGATATGATTTAGTATTTCTTACCAAGTACCTTGCCGCATGCCATTTGGAGAGTATGATTGACTCCGGGTGTTTCTTCGTTTACAGATTCTAGAACTTTTATCATAAGTCCCCAGGAATAGTTACACATTATACCTGTTAGGGTGAGTATTCCAATGACTTCCACCCACCCTGCGGTTGCGAACGCACTAGGCATGAATAGCAAGGTTGAGCCAAGACCGCTTTTGCAAATGTTGATAGTTGCTTGCCAGTAAGTGGAACCAACAACTGAGTTCGATTCTGGAATGGGCTTGTAATGTCCGCTGTTTATGCTAGCCTCATCTAAATCTGGATTGTTTTAGCTAGATAGGAGAGATTTGTGGATTAAGATAGGGTCGATGTTACTCATGATAGAAGGATAGTTGAGTAAGATATTTTGATGTTTCTTCTATTTTTAGTGGAAAAGAGATTTTGTTTAATTGAATATTAATTTTTGTTGGGAACTTTGGGAGACAAAAATTGCACTATTCTTAAGATATTCTGCTTTCTTGTTTTTTGTGAGAATGATATCTTGGAAAACATCAAAAGAAAGTATCTGGATATGGGTGTATCGAAGAATAATCAAATTAAAGAGATTTTTATTTTATTGCTCGTATTTCCTTCTTCAAAAGGCTATTCTAAAAATATCAATAAAGTCAACGAGGCAGAGATGAGAGAGAAAACAATTCTAAAAATACTTTGAGATAAAAATCTACTGAAACCATTACCAGCTAGTAGACACCATACATAGAATTTGATTTCCTTATTTTAGGTTTTTTTCTCTATTCACTGAAAATTAATTACTTAATAGAAATTTACATTTTGAGACAAATAACTTCAAAATTAGATTAACTAGTGAGAATAATTAAATTAAGAGAGCATTTGCAGCTGGGAAGAGAGAGAGAAAGACAATCAGATATTTATGAAAATGTAAAATCCAAATAAGAGAAATCACATGCTTGTAACAACATAATGAGTAAAATTTATATTGATTTAAGACCAGAGGAGAAGATGTAATTTTTTCTTTGAAGCTCACAATAATTGGAAAACAACAAATTTTTGTTATTGGGTGATTGTTGCAAGTGTAAGTTTACATAGGTTTAGAAAGCAAGAGCTTCAAATAAGAAGAAATGTCTTAATTCCTTAGGCAGACAAGAAGGGAAACTGTGATCACTTGACTGCCTACAGAAATAGATCAGTTCAAGAATGAAAACAAAAAGTAGAATATGCAAATCAAAACAGAAAATAGATATCAATGAACTCATTGAAGATTTCCATCTTTGCAGGTGCTTATCCACAAAATATGGAACTATTCTTCTTTAGCATTAGCTTCATAGGTAAGATGATAATCCAAAAAATATTTTGCTCATAATAATTTGTTATTTTGCTTTCATATTTTGTAGAGAAAACAGTTGGAGGAACAGAGGATAGCCTCTGATAAGGAGAAATCTGATTTATTAGATAAGAATTTAAAACTGGAGGCAAGATTAGATACAGTTGATACGTTTATTAAGAACAAGGCTGATTTAGAAAATGAACGTAAAACATTGAAGGAAACACTTGAGAGTGAAAGAAAAGAAAAGTTAAGAGACTTGGCTGATAAGGATAGGGAAAAAGTTTAAGCAACTGATAAGTTGAAGAAAGATATGTTGCATAAGATCTAAGAGACAAAGACGAGTTTGTTGGCACTCAAAAAAGAATAACTGTAAACAACTACGAGACTTACTGTGTTGTAGAATCACTAACTTACGACGGAATTGGAATATTAATCAAAATAAACAGAGAAACTTTTGTTTAAAAATTCAAAGCTGTAAGAGTAAATTGCAGCGTTGAAAAGAGATGTTGAAATACATAAATAAGTTGAATAAGAATTAGCTAAGAGATCTCATTTCTGCTAGAAACTCATTAAGAAGCTCAGCTAAAGGATTAAAGAGCTTGAAGAAGAAGCGGAAGCACTTAAGAGTAATAAACAAGAAGAGCTTTAACCAGAGTAA
>Ga0302271_10001597_pt1 | contig 21622 bp, 9 predicted proteins | sample III_Bog_N1_1_FD_198767 | JGI IMG/M metagenome (GOLD analysis project Ga0302271, IMG submission 198767) | Peat permafrost microbial communities from Stordalen Mire near Abisko, Sweden - III_Bog_N1_1 | ecosystem: Environmental > Terrestrial > Soil > Wetlands > Peat | place: Sweden: Abisko... | reverse complement strand
GCTATTGGCTGCCAGATAGAATTCACTTGTTACTTTTGCTCTTTTTAATAAAATTAATTGCTTTAGTTTTGACATGCCAAACTAGAATAAAATACATGTAAATTAAGGGCAAAAAGGAGTACCTGAAGGGAAGAAATAATGTAAGATTTCGTGCTTAAAAGGAAACTTATTAAACAAAAATATATTCTACATCTATCTTATTCATGTAGGCTCACTGTTTCCTCAGCAAGCTAAAGTACTTCGCAAATACTCTGTAATTATTGCTAGAATCCCTTTTGCCATCAAGCAGTGAGTAGCAATGTTCTTTGTGATAAACTTATGAATTAGTAGTCACAGGTAAGTTTGGGATATTCCATTAATTCAATGTCCTCGCTACGTTATTGGGTGCTTGCGGTGATTGCTTAGTGAATCTATATGAGAGTTGATCTTTAATGTACATTTGAGAGAAAGACAAATAGATTACCAAATGTTCCGAGAATTCCCCTGTAAAAATATCATATTAAACTGGAGATTTTCAGTAAATAAATCAATTTTATTGCTGAAAATGAGCTATTTCCTAGGTTTTATTGATCAATCACTACAAGACATAATATTAATCAGAACAATCACATGGCAAAATTCGATTTTGATAGCAGCAATGATGAGAAATGATCTAAAGGAGTAAATGGAATTATTCCTTAACTATGTATTTAGATATGCTACCCTCTTCGAACAATTAAAAAAAAACTTCATGAACATATTTACTTTATCAAACCGATGCCAAAAACGTTCATCAATATGAGATTGATGCTCATATTTTCTAAGTTTATGAGAAAATACCTAGATTTTATTTAAGCAGTTGAACAGTTTAAGTAAATTGCTATCTCATGATAATCAATAAGTGAATTAACAATTAAGATTGATATGCATTAAAACTACTTTTGCAACACTAAAGAATACTTGAATATATTTTATCAACAAGAATTTTGAAATGCAAAGCACTTTAATATTAGTAAGATAATATATAATAAAAATTAAAGATTTCAGCTCGAGAAGATATTGTGGTGAACCTAAAGAATTCTAATAAAATCAAAACAATACTTTAAAAACCTCTTTGGTTAAGAGCATTCATCATATCTTCAAACTCACTTGAAGTTATCAGGCGAATCTACATTGATTCTTAAGAGATTCCTGTTTTAAATACCCAAAAATCTAAGAAACGATTTTGACTGATAAGACTGTAAACTGAGTTGATTCATATTTTTTTGATATTATGACTCCTTGATGTGTACGATTAATGCCATTGTTTCAAATCGCTTGAGATTAATCTTTAATAGTTAGTATAAATCTAAAATTTATGGATTACTTTAGATTATTGAAGTTAGGTTGTGAGTGGATACAAAATAATTATTGATTGTTGTGGGAGAGGATAGACAAACCTTTTGAGATGATGACCCTGCATATGAGAATTCCGGTTGAAGACAGGATTCTATTGGATTAAATTCAAAATAGAGAGAGAGTGATTTAGGATAAAAAACAGAAATGAAAAATATTAGATTTTTACAGATTCATCCATTTTATCTGATATTCCTATTCTTGCTTTTTTAAAATATCACTTTTCTTCTAATATTGTGTGATTCTCTCAACAGTTAGAGCTGATCCTTCATATTTAGAGTACTCACGAAGCCTACTAAAATGAACAACATTAGGTACTTTATTGGTTAGGCATATTTTTTAAGTTTCTCCCCCTATTTTGACCCTACGATTTCAAAATAAATCTTTCTGGGGCGTGAATTGTAGAACAAGTGATATTATCCCCAGTGACCAATGGATGGCTGAAAGAGTTTAATTTTAGATTCGATTGGGGAGAGATATATATCTTATGATGGGTGGATTTACTCAAGAGAAAAGGAGAAAGAGAAGAAATAAGACTACTTGTGATTAAGGATATAATATTGATATTTTCTAAGTTGTTTTGCTTTTTCTTGGATGTATTATTTAACATTCTCAAATCGACAACTAAGACAAATTGACAGGGGGATCAGAGAACAAAAAGAAACAAACGTAGAGATAAATAAACAAAACAAAGATTATATTGCACAAGAATCCAAAAGAAAGACAGGAAGTTTAGAATTCTTTAGATACTTATAATCGGCTGATATCATCTCCAAGGCTAAAACAAATCTGCAAAGAGTAACTACATATTCACCCACATAGTCTGTCTAACAATTATTCACCGAAAAAGCACTTAACACATTAGCAATGATGCTCCAAGATCATAATTAAATCATTAATAATACCATTACGATGAATCCAAATGAACTTATGGATTGTACCAGCAATGAGGAATACGCTGAAGCAGAAAGAGGAGGATAACTCAGTTTTACTAATAACCATCACTAGCAACAACACCCCGATGACACCAGCAAGAAATACCAAGTGATCACCTTAGACATTCGCGAGAAGTTCATAGAGAAGGTGCTATCAAAGCAAGTCACGATCAAAGAAGCTGCAAGGGAATTTGGTTTGAAATTCTCAACTGCAAAAGCGATTTTACAGACATTCAAGAAAGAAGGAAGAATTGGGAAAAAGAAGACAAGATAAAGGAAGTAGAGAAATAATCATATGAACTAAGATATCGGAGGGAATAATAATGCAGTGTGGAATTGTGAGAATAAAATGAGTAATATGATTTATCTGTCCAGAAATGGCACGAGTAATTTACAGAGTGTCAGTGTGGAGAAACAGAAAAAAGAGATGAATAAAGTAGATACTAGAGTATTTGCTAGAGGATAGTAGATGTTTCAAGAGCAGAGATAATAACTTCAATAGGCATAGGTTTAACTGTAGTAGCAGCAAGGATAAAACTATTAGGGTTAAGGGTAAATTCGTTGTGTGGACGCATCTTAATAGGCATATTATTAATTTAACCCACAGCAGATCTGGTAGCCTTAGCAAATGCTCTCACAGTAGCAAAACGCAGAGCAAATCTAGCATGAGTCGAACTATAAACTGAATTTGAACAATAATAACGATAACTCCACTGGTATGTTTTCTTAAGCTAGCTTCCCAGTCATCTAAAGACCTGAATTGATGAATAGATTACCTCAACAATAACCAACACAATCTAATTATCTTCTGCCATAATAATAATAATAGCAACCGGTTTAAATACCTTATTCTCAGTAATAAGAATAGGCGTTGTAGCAGTATTTACTTTGGAAAAAGTAACTGTCACAGACTCAGTCAATTCCTCTGCAGATAGAATAGCCAGCAAGCACACCAATATAAGATACTAACTTAAATGCTAAAGCTAATAATAATACTTCTTTAACTGCTGGAACATAGATTCTTCAACCATTAATTGATCCACTGTCCTCTCCGATGTTTTAACCTCAGCAATAACAACCACAAGGTTCTATCTTACCAGCATTATCTTCAGTTCCCTCATTACATCAGCAATCATCAATAACATCACAATTTAATCCCATAAATCTGTGTAGTAGTTTCTTCGATCAACAACAACAATAATAATAATAATAATAATAATTCTCCTAGAATCTACTCCCAAGCAGTAATAGTCTTGCCGTTCAGAACACTAATACTAATAACAATAACAATCCTCTACTGAATAGTCTCTAAGTGCCTAGCAGCTAAGCAAACATCCCCTGCAGCTCAGTGAATAGCTTTACTTTCTGGAATAATCTGCATACTAGCAATAAAGATAGTTTTCAATTCGCTGGGAATAATAATAATAATACTAATAATTTCAATTAAACTAGTTTTTCATTCTCGCCTGGACTCCATCCAATCATTACCAGTAATAATCTCTTGAGCTAGCAGTTGTAGTAACAGCAATTGTAAAGTCTATTGTAAGCACAACAAAGAGACTATTTGAATATGGAAACGAATAATAATGCAGATAATTAGTGTAAAACAGCATAGGCAATCTCAGAAAACAATAATATTCCTGATACAAAAAGTCTAATTAAAGATAATTATTCTAATCAAAATCAACATAATCGAACGACCATTGATAAGCATCAAGATGCCCACAAGAATGCTACTCCCTTCACCGAAGAAGGATAAGCATCTCCTGAACAACGCACACTTCGAAATGAAAGCACTACTCTTCCATTAGTATCCGATCCTCTAAAGAATGTAACAGATACTCATATGAAATCCTCATCCTTAGCTGTCAGATGCAGTAGTAGCAGCGGTGAGCAAAAAGATAGTCAAGAGAGTAATGCACACCTATCGAAATCGCAAATGATTCCAAGTGACACGAGAATATTCAATAAGCAATCCTTGCTGAATGAATTCGCTGAGATGTAGGTATTAGAATAATTTAAAAGACACAATTACACACATAGCTTCCCTATGACTAATATTACTACTACTGCTCATACCAACTAACAGCAATCTATTCTGTCTACCCTTGCTGCTTGTGCAGGTAATGCATCTGAGATGACTTCGAATGCTTCTCCTAACAATATGAATAGTACCAATAAGATCGGCTCTGATAATTAACTTATCACAGCTAGCATAGATCAATCGACTTCAGTTGAAACCAGCAATCATCAAAAAGAACCCAAAGATAGCAATACTCTTAATAACGGGTAAGATATCACATCTAGTATGGCCTTCTGCAACTTATTAAAAAACTCAATTGACCCTGCAACATTATTATAATAATACCCTCTCTCGTAACAGAGATTATCTACCGATTCAATTAACTTCTCTCTCTTCCCTAACAATAACAACAACAATAATAATAATAACTCCATTAATTCAGCATCTATTCGCTTTGGTTTTCCATCTATTGATCTAGCACAGCAATATCCTTTTGCTTTCAACAACACCAACAGCAACAACAATTCCCCAAATGGATTATTTTTTACACCTGCATCTTCCCTACCATTTAACTATCCATCTTTGCATTTTAATCAATTTAAATCCACATCGTCATCTTCATAATCATCTTCTTAGTCGTCTTAGCCTTCGATTACGCCAAATCATACACCACATATTAGCCATTTTGCTCCATAGAAAAGCAGTAGCAATAGTAACACACCAATGATAAATGGATTACCTGGAAATAATAGTGTCTTTGATGAAAGTATTAAAAATAATTCTGATGTTTCACTACCACCAATGTAATAATAGGGAACGATCAGCGGTTGAGATAGATATGTGCTGTGAAGAGCATAATAAGAGAATATATTTTGACTGAGTGATATCTCTGGAAATATGAAATCAAATCTTTGCATTTCTTTAGAGATGCATAAATTCTAAATGTTTGTGTCTATGTGTTAATTTTAAATTATCTTAAAATATCATTAGAGCACTGAAAAAAAAGAAAAAAATCATATTGTGTAAATACAAAAAAAAAATTGGAAAAAATATTGAAAAAAAGCATCAATCTCTTTTGCTGTGTGCTATTGATTAGCTGAAATCGACTGTTTATTACAACAAATGTGAATGATGAAGCTGGGTTGATTAGCTAAGCAAAATACAAAAATTTAAAATACTATGGAATCAGTTCTTTTAGTTGAAGAAGTAATCTCTGGAATGAATGCTGAATAGACTTCCAAAAGATAACAATCTGCTTTTCTTTATTTCTCAAATAAATCTTCGGTTGATGGAATGTTATTATACCCCAATACTATTTAATTTTTCTTCAAACAAAACAACAACTCATTGATATCAATCAAACTATCAAGCGAATAAATATTTCTGAAAATGATTGCACCCACTGACAAAATTACAAACCAAACCACAGACTGCAGCTTTAGTCTTCAGTCCATAGAGAAGTTTCAAGCCTTGTTGGTATCCTAGTAAACAGAATATTCTGACATTAGCTATTTAGCAAATGGACCATTCGCGTTAGTGCTAAGTGCTAAAATGAATGAGATTGGAGAGGTGGTTCTGAAAGTGCTTGAATGCACTGATCACACAGATCACTAAATTTAAGCAATCGAGAGAGAGTTTAGTATCTCACTTAACCTCTTTGAAAATTCATTTGGAAACACAAGAGCCTAATCTCTGTTATCTCCTTTAGCCAATTTCATCAATCTCTCAAGTCTAACCCTAAATCTAGATAACAATGAAATTGGACACATAGAAGCTTAATCTCTGTTAACTCCCTTAACTAATCTCCTTAATCTTTCAATCCTAACCATAAGTCTGAATAACAATTTTATTGGGCACATAGGAGCATAATCTCTGTTATCTCCCTTAGCTAATCTCCTTAATCTCTCAAGCTTAACAATAGATCTAAGTAGCAACTAAATTGGGCACATAGGAGCTTAATATCTGTTAAATTCCTTAACGAATCTCATCAATCTCTCAAGCCTAAACATAAATCTAGATTACAACGAAATTGGACACACAGGAGCTTAATCTTTATTATTTCCCTTGAAAAATCTCCTTAATCTCTCAAGCCTAACCATAGATCTAAGTAGCAACTAAATTGAACAAATAGGAGTTTAATCTCTGTTATCTCCCTTACAGAATCTCCTTAATCTCTCAATCTTAAATCTAAATCTTTATAACAACAAAATTAGACACCCAGGAGCTTAATCTCTGTTATCTCCCTTAGCAAATCTCATAAATCTCTCAAACATAACCCTAAATTTAAATAGCAATAAAATTGGAGGTAAAGAAGCATAATCTCTGTTTTCTCCCTTAGGGAATCTCCTAAATCTATCAATTCTTACCTTAAGTCTAAATAATAACAAAATTGGAGACATAGGAGCAAAATTTCTGTTATCTCCCTTACAGAATCTCCTTAATCTCTCAATCCTAACCCTACATCTAAAATACAACAAAATTAGAGACATAGGAGCATAATCTCTGTTATCTTCCTTAGTGAATCTACTTAATATTGTAAGCTTAACCTTAGATCTACAAATGAACGAGATTGGGAATATTGAAGCTTAATCTTTTTTATCTCCCTTAGCTAATATTCTTTATCTCTCAAGCCTAACCATAAATCTAAATAGCAACTATTTTGGACAAATAGGAGCGTAATCTATGTTAATTCCCTTAGAGAATCTCCTTAATCTCTCAAGGATAACACTAAATCTATAATACAGTTCAATTGGAGACATAGGAGCGTAATCTCTGTTATCTCCCTTAGTGAATCTCCTTAATCTCTCAAGTCTAGCCTTAGATCTAACTAGCAGCTCAATTGGATACACAGGAGCTTAAACTTTGTTATCTCCCTTAGCGAATCTCATCAATCTCACAAATCTAACCCTAAATTTAAATAGCAACGAAATTGGACACAAAGGAGTTTAATCTTTGTTATCTCCCTTAGTGAATCTCCTTAATCTCTCAAGCCTAACTCTAACTCTAAGTAACAACTTAATTGAACACACAGGAACATAATCTATGTTATCTCCCTTAGCGAATCTCCTTAATCTCTCAATCCTAAATCTAAATCTTAATTACAACAATATTAGGCACACAGGTGCTTATTTTTTATTGTCTCCTTTAGCGAATCTCCTTAATCTCTCAAGTCTAACCCTAAATCTAAAATACAATGAAATTAGAGACATAGGAGCATAATCTCTGTTATCTCCCTTAACGAATCTCCTTAATCTCTCAAGTCTAACCTTAAATCTAAAATACAATGAAATTAGAGACATAGGAGCTTAGTCTCTGTTATCTCCCTTAGAGAATCTTCTTAATCTCTCAAGTTTAACTCTAGATCTAGACATCAATGAAATTAGAGATATTGGAATATATCCTCTTTTCTATCCCCTCTCCAACTCGATCAGTCTGTCAAATTTAACCTTGAGACTTCGCGACAACTTCGAAACAAAACAAACTGAACACTTGTTCAACCGTTATTTCTACAAAATTAAAGTACTTAAGGTTGTATGATTGAATATGTGTTTATTGCATGTTTTTCTATTATTTTTAAGCATAGCTAACCTACATCTCAAATGGAGAATATCCATCATTATAAAGATCACTATTTGAAATCTTTTGAATGGATTCTCAGATAATGATGACTTATTATTGCTATTCCTTCAGATGCTGCTAATCGTAAGATTGCTGCTGTTATTGTTAACCAAATTGTTGCTGCTATGATTATTACAATTCAAGTGATGTATTGGAAAATTTAGAGAATTATTATGATTGTTAAATGAAATATCACTTGAATTTATTGGTGTTGTTGCTATTACTATGATTTAATAGATCTTTTGCAGCAATAGCTTTGAATGAAGTTATTCATCATTTTTGAATTAAAAAGGTTGCCCTTATTAACTTTTTCATAAAACATTTTTTGTGTGAATAAAATAATTTAAAAAGAAAAAAAGAAGCATGTCTAACATTCAGTTGACTTGTATTCATATCGTTATTAAATTGAGTTAAATATGAATGGAATTACTTTACTTATTAATAAAAATCTTTCTGTAATATTTTAAATAGCTGAAGATCTTGAATACTCTTTTTGGTAGTCTAATCATGAAGAAAATACATTTATTTGGGGTGATTTTTTATTGTAAGAAGAAAGATATTCAAGGGATTTACTACAACACAAACAGCACATACAATATTATCAGGCTTCTAAGAGTACGCAACAATCACATTTCTTGAAAAGCAATGTAGAGCATTTTATTGATGTAAATTACTCACTCAAAATAACCTGGATATTAAAGCTACCTCCTTCACACACCTCCTCAAAGAATGAAAACAGCACTGAGAATGAACAGCAAAATCACTATAGCAATGAATATCTTCACACGCATTGCTCGCCAATAAGCATCTCTCTTAGCTTGGTTAGCCTTTCAGAAGAAACACACAGAAATTCAAAGATAAATAGCTCAATTTTTTAAATACTTTGATGAAAATATTTTCTAAAAAAGAATAACTTTTTTGTGTATGTAAGTTTGTGTTACTTATGTTTTGATCTTGGCAGCAGACGAGTTCATCTCGTGAGTCTTCTTAAGCACCATTTCGATTTTCTACTCTCGCAGTAAGATCGAATCTATATGAAATTAATATGTGATTATTTTTGGGATAGAAAATGATTTATGCTCATTTATTGAATTATTGTTGATTTGATCATTATCTACCTATGTTTTTGACCATGACATCAGACAGTTAATTGAGGTTTTTGTTGAGTCTCATGACTTGATCTTCAGATTCAGGATTGCTGTTGTATTGTTTCTACAAAGAATAAAAGCCAAAAATATCCATTAAACTAGAGTTAATTCCATTCAAATTATCAAACCAATTAACAAAATTTTTCTTCAATCTCCTTAATAACCCCTCAAGAGCTATAATGTATCTATCATCTTATCCCTTTCCCTCAATTTCATTGTACAGTACCATTTTTTGCTTGAGTATTTCCTTAAAACTGCTGGAGAATCCATTAGGGAGTGCAGTCTGTCGTTCTTCTAATGTGAATTATTTCGCGAATGTGTTCTTGATATCATCCAAAAATTTAAACGCTAATCCTTAAGAAATATCCTTCTCAGCGACACACAGATACACGAAGTTCCCTTCGTTTATCAAGTGGAAGAAGTATCTTTGTCAAGCAAAAAGTACAAAACAAAACCAATTCAAGATTGTCATCTAGTAGAAATATATTCTAAATATGTCTATTATGCAATGTATTTTGCATACTCGTTATAAGTAATAGAGATTCTTGGCGTGGCTTGCAAGTTCTAAAGGAGATTCAGAGTGATTTACTCGATGTTTCCACTCACTGATGAGAAATCCACGAGAATGGAAGTCTTTTCTCTTGCTATAACACTGTACAAAATACTCATATTAAAAGATATACTTTTTGGAGGGTGTTTAAATTGATTATTTTTTGTTTAATAATACTTTGTCTGTAGCTGTCTGTTAATTAGCTTTTTTTTGGTGTTAATTATATGTTCTCCAAGCACACCTTGTGTGTTTATCCCATTTGTTATATTCTCCTTGAGCTTACTTACACACCTTGTGATATCATTGAGATGATTTATCAACCTGATTTAGCTTCAAATCAGCACTACACAACACATTAATATTCTTGATTTTGTTCTCAATTTAGAAAAGTTCACAAGTTATTTCAAAAAGTTACAACAAAATACCAAATCTAAAGTTCTTAAAATCCTTTTATCTTGTCTTCTCTCTCTCTTCTGCATGTGCAAAAAGTATGTGTACTTTATTTTAATTACAACAACATACAACAACATATCTAAATTTCTCTCAGCAATCCTATCTTATTTGATTTCAAGCTAATTTTCAAGTAACTCAAACAAATCGAGGGAAAGATCAATCACAATCAATCCATCATTCGATAGACATCTTCTCAACTTATCTAGTAAGCGTGGTTTCTTCTGAATATAGATAGTCCTTTTGATGCTCTATTAGGTAGTCAGTTGATCTCTTCAAATCCATGAACATTGAATAGACCTTTTGGTTGAATTGAAAAAGAAGAAACAACATAAGAAAAGGGCAGAGAATAGTGGGAAACAAACACACAAATAGAAGAACAAGACAATTATTACCTTTCTGATATCGATAATATCAACTTCTTATGATTTTCTCTTTGCTGCAACGAGGGAAGAGGTAGTAATAAGCTGGATAGCATAACGAAGAGTAGTCTCCTCACCTAAAATATTCCAGAAAATGAACAAAAAATTAACAAACTGAGATATCCTTTGAAAAAATGATAAAAATAATTCTGCTTGTTGTTTCTTTCATCTTCTTACCGATGGTTGTGAGTGTCTCCCTAGCTTCATCGGTCATTTCGACATCTTCTTCTTCACATCGGATATCAATGATCTATCGAATTTCTTTCTCCGAATAAGGCACGGTCGTGATGATCAGAAGTCTATCGAGAAGATCTAGAGGCATACCGTGAGGTCCTTTGTAGTTAGTTCCTCTAATATTTGTGATACCTCTATTCGTAGCAAGGATAATAATAGGTGCGGACTCACTTTCGAGGGCTCTGTTCAAGAATGAGAAGCATTCCATGTCAAGCATATGCACTTCATCGATGAAAAGCACACCAGGCACGATTTCTGCTTTTCCTTCTTCTCTCCATTCAGCGACTTTCTAGTCCATTTGGTCTCTGACCTCTTGCTTGATTTCACCAGTATCACCGGAGAACAATGCTAGGAATCCTTGAGATCTTGAGTTGATCACATCGATTTCGTGAAGTGACACAGTATGTACAACTTCTTTTCTCTTTTCGATTTCACCTTCAGGGCATTGAACAAAACGGGTTTGAGGACCCATAGCATCGAATTCACTTGCTCTAGCGAAGGATCTTCCAGTTTTTGAGATACGACCAGATGCCTTATCGATAGTGATGACATCTCCAGCGACAATCTTTTCTTTTGTAATTGCTTCAATCATTTTGCCACCTAAATCGTAAACTGTTTCCATTTCAGTTGTCTTCAAGGTGATTTTTCCAGTCTTGGCACCGCTGTCTAGAAAGAGCGAAGGAGGAAAGAGAAAATTAGAATAAAATCAAAAGGTTTTTAATAATTTTAACTATGTGTTTTGGTTAATTTACTTGTTGACTTTTCGATTTCGATTTCTACAACTTCACCTTCAACAATTTCAGCTTCTTCTTTGATTCTAACACCAATAGACCTTCTTAATGCTTAAGTTAGTGCTTCAGGCTTGGACATTTCCAGAGAAAAGATCTCTGAACCAGCAAGCATCGTGAAGGGTACATCATCACCTAGATTCTTTGCCATTGCTAATGCTAGAGCAGTCTTACCAGTACCAGGCTAACCAGCAATTAAAATACCTCTACCTGCGATCTTCCCTTCCTTGATCATGCTCAAGATAATACCTGCAGCTTTTCTGGCATCTTTCTGAGAGAAAAAAGTGAAGAAAATAAATTGTAATTTCAAAAAAAACCTCAATTGTCTTTTCTATGATTTTAAAAATGCCCTTTTCTTTTGTTGGGGATTCTTAAGTTTTATGCTCATGCTTACCTATCCAACCATACCCTGACCAATGTTTCTAGGGTCAAGGGATTCATCTAAACCAAGACCTCTAATATGAGAATGTGCACCGATTCTCTCATTGCGTGTGGTGTCTTTGACTTCTGCTACTTTTGCGGTGGTTACGTCCATTGTGTATCTAATGCTGGAATAAAGTGGAGAAAGATTTAAATATCTTAAGTGTTTTTTTGTTTTGTTTTCCCTTTTTTTGATTATTTAATTTAATAATTATATCTCAAGTAATTCTTCAGAGTTTTTAGCTGAGTGTGACCCCGCCAAGGTTTTGGTAAATGAATTCTAAGGGATATGTCTTATGGTAACAACGAATTCAGCAGATCATCTTGATTTTGCTCTAATTGCTTTGTAATTCCAATAACAAAAAGCAAACTCTTTCTTTATTAGAACAGTTTGTTTCAATTTTTCTAGATTCTTTTGAGACAAATAAGTTATAAAAATATGAATAAATCTTTTTATCAAGTGTTTTCGATCGATTTTGACATTTCACCTTCTCAAAATAATCTCAAAAAATAAATTACAATTAAAATTCAAGAGATTAATTAATAAGCTTATTAGCTGTTTCATTCTGCTTAGGTGGTAGTTAAATTCATTTGATTTTGGGTAAATTCTAAAAATCATTTTCTTAATTCTCAAAGAGTGTTAGTTTTTAAAAAAAAGAAGATAAAAACTTATCTTAACTAATTTACTTTATCCATTTGACTTCTTTAATAGTTTCTTTGCCTTCCAGACAATGAAACAAAAATAAATGTCCACTATTTTTACAGACTCATAAGAAACAATTTAGATTATGTAAAGCACACACACAAAATATAAATATTGTGAATATATCACAATTTGAAAGAACTCACTGTGGTAGTCAAATTAGGTGTTCATTTCTCTAATAAAATGCTGTTTGTTTAATATCAAGCTACTATTTGGGTAGTAAATGTCTTTTTTAGCTAAATAAGTTTGCCATTCTACATCAAGCTGATTATTTTTCCTTTTGCTCATCTGGAAAAATAAATAATTAAAATAAAACTATTCTTTTATTGAATGCTAATGAATTTTATTAGATCTCATTCATTTTTTCTTTATTTGTCATCAGTGTCGTTAGCATTCGATCCCTCTTATTTATGATTCTCCTAGGTTTCTTAGTTATTTTAGCTTTTTGATACTGTAGCCTCTGAGGTAATAGATTTCATTTACGAAAACACAGAACTTTTTGAGAAACCTTATCCAAATGTTGAAGCATGCTGGTGATGCTACTAGTGAGACACATCACTTCCTGCAATAACTTGTTAAGCTAAAGTATCTTAGTCTATTGTTTCATTGTAGTCTTCAAGCTCTTCTTCTTTCAGCTCAATATTATAATTATTATTATTATTTTCTAATCCATTTTCTTCATTCTTGCGTTAATTTACAAACCCACTCTTTTCCTTGTAGATATTCCATATCTCAAATACTTTTCTCTCATTCACTCGCTCCAGCAAATCAATGTCTTTCCCCATGACCATATCTGTAACCTCGTAATATCCTTTTGGTCCAAGTTTCAAGCTGCCATAGCAATGGTTGCAAGAAAGCTTAGATGTCTGTTAGATTCATGAATAGAAAAAAATGCTCAATTTAATGAAATAATGTAAAATTACATAACCCCCTTATAAAATCATTTATATTTGCTTACTTCAATAATAAAATCCTTATCTTTAAATGCCTTCATAACTTCTAGCGTATCTTCAAATGAATTGAACTTCACAAGCAAGAAATACTTTGTCACAATTTTCTTGAGATTCACATTCTCCAAGGAGATCTTAATATCTTTGAAATGGCAAGTCAAAGCAAAACAAAATCATTTTCATACATGCTAACATCACAATAATCGATCAAAATCTTGTTTAGTTTCTTACGTTTAATCCCATGGAATTTGAGCTATTCATTGAGTTTTGTGATGAGATATTACAAGCTAACTCCCCATGGAATCTTCGAAATTATCAAAGATTTCTTATAATCTGCATCATCTGAATAGAATGTCTAATTGATGTTTTAGATCCCAAACAATCTGATATCTGAGCTTAGACACTTATCTTTGGATTCTTTTGATTTGAATTTCAGCATGGCGTAGCTTCTATTGTACTTTTATTCTTTTTTACTCTCAATTTTCTCAAGAATCTTTTCAGTTCGCTTTAATGCTCTCGAGCAGACTAACAAAGTGAAAAAGAACAATAAGAGATTCAAAATTAAATCAATCAAAGTATATATTAAAGGTTTATTTCTTTACAATCAGGATTGATCTTTGAATTAATGTAGATTTTCTCTAGGAGTTCTTCGTCAGTGAGATTATTTAAGTTAGATGTAGACGAAACTGCTGAAGATGGCTTCGAACGAGGAATATCAGAAGAAGATTAAGGTGTATTATTAGTGGTTTATGTCGCTGAAAGATTCTAATTTTGTTAATCAGTTCTGTTAATAATTGTCTGCCCATTGTTAACCACCTTCTTTGAGATTTGATTTTACTACATGAATTGTTCTTGCAGTTATCCTCTCAATTTGACTTCCTATTCTGGACTTAGATTACTATTTTAAGAGCGATCTTTAGTCTTCTGAATCTCAAAGAAATCCATATAATTAAAGAAATGTGCTTCTTCTATCTCTCCAAAGCAAGATTCAATGAAATTCTTCACAAATTATGGGTAATTCTACACTTCATTCAAGTTATAAGGTAATTTAAACAAATAAACCCAATTTGTTGTCTCGAATTTCTTTGGGATTAATGGCTCCTCTTGGTTGAGAATTATAATTTCGTCGTTCTATTGGATGTCTCTTTCGTAGTTAGCTTTGAGGGCCATCTTGTTGTTATGCAGTTTGTTGATTTTCTTTGTTGAAATTGCTGATCGTTCGGATTCAAGATTCCATAACTCAGAGACATCTTTTTCAAGTAATTTGATGCTATTATGAAGAGATGATGATGATGCTTCTGAAGGATATGGTTATTATGATAAAGATGCAGATTAGAAGGGATTTGGAATATGGAGCTTTTAAGACGAATTGTTGGTGAGATTATTATGGCTAAATTGATTCTCAAAGCGTTATTGAATTTAATGAATTTTCTACTGAGAAAACTAAGAAGGCTCTAAGACAAAGTTATCCAATAATCTAGTCGTGTTGATGGTATTCTCGTTTGAGATTATGCTCATGTCTTCACAGTTAGAATGGTTGTTCTTTGAAATTGAACCTCTTTTGTTCGTTCCTTCGAAGAATATGTCATCCTCTAGTAAGCTAGAACTCCAGTTGTCATTTAAGTCATTCTCTGCTTTTACGAATTAATCACTTTCGATCTCCTTTGAAAACTCTTAATTCTTTGTGTAGAGGTTTTAAATATTCTTGTGAGTTCGGAACTACTCAAAAACTTAATCTTCATATCTTGCAACCTTTGCAAAGAGCAATCTCTCTTTCTCCTATGACTGCCCATTATTGCTGTGGCTATTCACCTTGATCTCCCCATCAAATAACTTACTAATTTACTGCTGCTTTTGCTGTTGCTACTATTACAGCTGATTTTTCCTATTCTTTTCTCCTGTTTCTTTTTATGTTTCTTCTAATTGATCTTCTTCATCAATATCATAGCTCAGAGAAGATTCTCGCTGATATTCTAAATTATCATATTTTTCAGCTAATTCGTTGAGAAGGAAATGTCCTCCATGCGGTTAATTTTGTTTAGTAAACGCATCGAATTACCTGAATTTACTCTTGACTTCCTATGTATTCTCGAAGTCAGCAACGTTATTTAAAAACAGATTTAAATTCAAATCGATCAAATCGCATTTCAAGAAGAGTTCCATGAGTTCCTCAGCGTTATCAAAGTTATCTAAGAAGAAAAGAGAACAATGAAACACATTTTAGAAAGAAGAAAAAAAGATTCTAAAAAATGCACAAGAAGTTAAGAATTATTGGAAATATCTTTAATAATTCCCTACTGTTTTAAAACAATTTGAAGATCTGCTTCAAGAAGAAATCCTCATGTGAATTCTGAGAGTTCTTGAAGCTGTGATTGGTGAGTTTGCTTTTGAAATATTCGATGATCTAAATGAAATGCTGAATTTCCTTAATGCTGAGCATTTGCAAGGATTTCAAAACGAATTGCTACAGATCAATCTGTCTGGTTTGGACGTCACTGGAGATGTTTCTTCCAAATCTCTTCTCCATGAAGGCTTTATTTAGAGGAAAAAAAGAATAACCAAAATCCTTTGAACATTTTCTCCAAAATAAAAAAGAAAACTCTAAGAAGATTGCTAACATATTATGTTTACTTGGCTAATCTGACTTATTCATATGCAGGTTCATATTTCCATTCTTATCTGCATCGCTGTGAGTTTTCTTCTTGGAATCTGGTTTAGATGAGCTCCTTGACGCTTTTGTTCCCTTTACAGAGAGCTTCTTTTTGGATGAATCCACTAAATGGCCATTTTCAGAACTATGAATGACCTTCTCTAGTTCCTCTGAGAAATCGCTTTCATCACCTTCATTCATTTCAATATTACTGAGTCCATTTTCGCCTTCAAATAAAAACTCCTCTTCATCGTGTTCATTTTCTTAAACTTCTTACTCAACCTCTTCGAAATACTTTTTCAACTCAGTTAGTTCTTCGCAGTCATTCAAAGAAGGATTGAGGTATTCTTAGTTTTATTGCTCTAATAGTTGATTCTTTTCGCCATGAAAAGTCCTAGTAATTCTAGATTTTGAAATACCCTATCTGGTTGATCGAAAACAGCTGAACTTTCCAAATAGACTAAGATTTCTTACTAAGAAAATGCTCTTTATTCCTTGTTTTAACATTCAAAAAGATCTATCTTGTTGTTTCTCCTGTCTTTATTCTGTTGTTTGGTTACTTCGATACCACAGTCTCTTAATCCTTTCTTTCTACTTATTAATTCTATGAATCCCTACTAGTTTTGTCTTTTCTTGTATTTATCAAAAATATCACAAAAGAACGAGATAAACAAACAAACAGATGCAATTTTGGAAATTTATCTTATCTTAGAGATTAATTTCTAGATCTTTCTCTCTTTCTTCCCTTATTTTGTCATCTCTAATTCGTAATCAATAAGCTTGACCTTGAAAATTAGTTATTTTTTGAATTAATTCTTGAATGCTTGATTGAATAATAAACTGTTGTCTTTATTCATTAAATTTTTGAAGGATGTTTTCAAAGATTTTTCGGAACAAATCTAATAAAAAGAAATGGAAAACATTAATTTAAAAGCTAATTATTAACGCGATTCGGTTCAAAGAAATATTCTTTTTTGAAAAACAAAAATATTTCTGACTTACAGTCGCTGTGAAAGATAAAAAGTATCAATTTCCAACAACAACAAAAGTACTATTAAATGCGTCTATTTAAAATTAAAAACATTAATTAATCTCCTGTAAGATTCGCTTAAAGTTTAATAAGATCTGAATATGATGAGCTTCTCAGTCATTAGTTTCCACTGAATGAGTGAAATGTTTTAAAAGATAAAAAGATAGGGCAAGGACTATTCTTTGAGATACTTTTAATTGCGTATCTTTCTGTATTCTTGTCTACAATAATTGTACTTCTTATAAATATCAGTTGTCTTTACTTTATTAACACAACCTTAGTTTATTCTCTCACTAGGTTTTCTGTTGACTAGAAACTATTTATCCACAACGGTTTATCGTTGTTTTTTTGTTGTTGCCAATTCAATTTAAAACGGACTAAACAGTGAAAAATGTAGTTTCTAAGGCTGTTGAATATTTTTGTTTTTCTCACTAACTCCAAATCATCACTTAAAACCTGAGTTTTTCTACTAATTTGTCCTTCGTTATTTGATTCATGGTGAGAAAAGCATTAAACAAGAATACATCACAATTTGGTTCTGAAAGTGATCTCAAATAATGAACACTAGTTCCACTTAAGAGAATAAGTAAGGATGCTATGCCATTGCTTAGTCATTAATCAATCATTATTGATTCGTTTTGATTCTTACATATTTTGAGACGAAAGGGAACGCTGATTTAGAGGGGAATTTGAAGCATTATTAGTATTATTGTTCACCACATTACTGATGCTGATGCGTTCTGGGATGTGTTCTTGAGAGTCATTGTGTATCTCGAAAGAAGAAGACACTTAGCTGTCAGTTAGTTCTTACTTATCTTATTGTTGATTTCCCTAAGGATTCTCAAAGTGATTGTAATTCTACGGAGAAGGTATGAGCACCTCAAGTTAAGTAAAATTAATCGATTCAATAAGTTCAAAGTCTTAGTAGACTGCGCAGGACTATTGCTAGTTGCTGCCAATAGGTTTAGTTGCTAAGAAAGTAAATTGCAGAGAATAAGATATCAACGCAGCTAACTCAGATTCAAGATTAGCATTTGCGTTTTCTGATGTCTAAGACTGTCGAATGATTACTTCGCTTAGGAGCTTCACGCAGAGCGTCTTCACAACTGGTTATCATAACAGAAACGAGAGTCATTTTGAAGTATTATTTTTCAGGAAATTTTTTATTACTTGGGCAAGCGCATCGAGACAGACAGAACAACACACTGTGGATGCCTTTGAAGGTAATGAAGCTTTTGAGAAACAGACTTTCTTTGGTGTCTTCATTTTGAATTAATGTCTACGAAAAAAGACATGGAAAAGAATATTCAAAAAATGAAACAACTAAAGGGTCATTTGCTTTATGATGCTGTGATGTAATGTAATATGTGCTTGTGTTACTAATATGAGTTCTAAGATGCAACGGTAGAAGCAAGGTGTGAAATTTAAGGTTAGGGATTTAATAAAATGCTGGAGTTCTCGAGCGAATTCATGGTTGCTGTTCATGAGCAGCTACTACTCAGCTAGTTTCATGAGGCACTTAAGCTTTGCAGGATAACAGGAGATGAATTTCTTTGTCTTTTATGGTTACCCGAAGGATGCTTCTAACTCGTTGTTGCCAAAAGGTGCAGATGATGTTTTATCATCAATTTAATTCCCACATTCATCTTTATTACTAGTGTAAATCTCCAAGGGGTTCACATGAGATACCACATTAGAGCTGTTATTAGTATTATTATTAGTATTTGAGTTATTGTCTTCATTCGGGAAATGTTCTTAGCAACACATTATGTTTTTTGGCTCTATTTTTTCTTGAATGAACTCCACGATGTCTGCAATTGAGAACAGCTTGAGATACATCTGTCTGTCTTCTAAATAAATAAGCTGAATCATCCTGTAGAACGCTTCAAACACTTCTAAATCGTCAATTTTTAGGAGACAAACTCGCCAATAGAATCGAGTGAACATCTGTTGTTTTTGTAGCAGCAAAAGTAAAAAAGTTACAAAAATTTTCTAAAGATGGAACTATCTTTTTAGGTAGTTACCTCTCTTCGGAGATTTGGACTCAACTAAAGTCTAATATCCCAGAGAATATCCAACGAATGTCGCTACAAGCCTTTCAAGCTAGTTTCGTTAATCAGCTGACTGATAACTAAGAAGAAATCCATTGACTAGATCTCCTCAGCACATTTGAATTTTTCGTTTTTCAACAATAAATTCAAGAGCTTGAGATTCTTATCAAGCACTTCGAGTCGTTTTTGCTTATCGCAGAACCGCATAATGTAGAAATATGGCATGATGTTCTTTAATCCGCAGAAATGCTAGAAACTCATCGTATTGCATTCTTTCACAATGAATCCCGAATTCGAGCAGAATTCACCGTGATTCTTATGACAAAGATCAAATATTCTCTTGGAACTGCTCCTAATTGGCAGAAACATCAATGCTTTTCGGGTAAATACTCCACCAAGAATCTTTGGTAACTCCGATAGCTGCTACTCAGATTCAATCCCATATTTGAAATGCTAACCCAAAGCAACAAAAGTATCCAACCTTCAAATAAAAGAACAAATGTTAGAGATCACATTAACCGCCAAGAAACAAAGGAAAGCAAGAGGGAGGGGGAGAGAGGAGGAGTAGTTACATAATCCTCCTGCATTTTTTTTGGCTTACCTATCTGCTTCTCTGAGATTTGGATGAAACATCATAATAGACTATGCTTTTCCTAGGAAATTCTTGAAGAAGATCATTTTCTCTAATAGAGGTTCTCCTTTGATTTAAGGGAAATCAATGGCGATGGAGGAGACCGTTTCTTTGTTAATAATCACATTCACAAAGAATTTATCCTTTCCGAAGATATTTGATGTTAAAACTACCTGCAAGACAAGATAATGCCAACGCGAAAACGATAACTCCCCCAGATACGTTGGCTCTTTTCTGTCGCCGACAAAGTACAGTTTCCCAAGATCGTCGAGGAAGAACTCAAACTCTCGTTTCTGGCAATGGACAAATATTAGAGATTGTCTATTTGCATTATTGTTGTTGCTTTTTGGAGCATCAGATGGAATTTGTTCTGTTGAAGGATTGCTGCTATGATTTGTAGGTGTAGATCTGCTGTTGTGAGAACGTTAGCTAAATTATTATTATTACTAAGCTGCAGGTGGCTGCATGTTCACCCACAATGCTAAAGTCATACCCTTACTGAAAAACCATTTAATCTCATTTGGAGCTGCGATCTGTATCCCACTTCTCAGTCCATTAAAGTAGAAGAATGAATTTGACTCTTAAGAAAATGGATGTTAATGCTCAAATAAGCTGTTCAAGATATCCAATGAAGCTGTGATTAGCTGTCCATTGATGATTTCACTGTAAAAATTCTACGCGACAGCATGTAAGACACCTTGGATGTTGTTCTTACGGATATTATTGTATTTTCCAAGGATCAAGAGTAAACCCAAATATGTATTGAGTAATTGCTCGTTGTTTATGTTATTAATAGCATGAGATATTAGCACATCGATAATGTCATCCCCTGAATCACCGCCTTCTCGCCCGCATTTCTGCACCAGCAAGCAAGTGTTTGTAGAAACTGAGATCAGCATGTCCTTTAAGCACTCGCATAACCTGCACTAAACAAATCATGTTAGAAACTCTCCTAAAAAAACTCAGAATATTGCCTATTTTATGGAATGATTCGACACATAAAATAATGCAATTTGGAGAAAAACAGAAAGATAACTAAAGCATCTAAATTATTCTCTCTTGGTTTTGTTTACTTGCAATGACAACTCATAGCTGGAGATCCGAGTGAGAATGCCTCTTAGCGCTCTTGGATTTATGAAAATTCGATTCTTTTAGTAGAATTGAGACACCGCTCCAATTTTGGAGTCCATAAACAGCTCGCTTAGAATCTACTCAGCTAGCTATTGCTCTTCGATGTTTTAATCTTAGGTGGTTTGTGTCTTCTGCAAATAAAAATAAGGATAAAGTATCAAAAGTTGATGTTTTTAAGATCAAAATATTTCAAATGGATATGTATGAGTAATATGGAATTTATTTGTTTCATTTTGATTTATCTCTTTGAGTTTTAGGATCATTACTTCATTTGGAATATCTTCAGTGTGCTCGATGGTAAGCTAATCGGAGCTATGACTTTAACGCTGAGATATCTCTTTGATATGGCTCATTTCTTTGAATTTATCTGCCAAAAAGAAAAACACACCTACACACAATTAAGCTTATTAACTCCAATGTTTAAACTCTTGAAATATCGCAAATAATAATCTGGACATCAATACCAGAATTACTTCAATATTGATCGCTGATTTATTGATATATCCCCTCCCCT
>Ga0302271_10001596_pt1 | contig 21633 bp, 13 predicted proteins | sample III_Bog_N1_1_FD_198767 | JGI IMG/M metagenome (GOLD analysis project Ga0302271, IMG submission 198767) | Peat permafrost microbial communities from Stordalen Mire near Abisko, Sweden - III_Bog_N1_1 | ecosystem: Environmental > Terrestrial > Soil > Wetlands > Peat | place: Sweden: Abisko... | reverse complement strand
TTAATCTGATTTTATTCTGTTATTTGTCAATTTTCCTGGGAGTACTACCCCAAGTATCGCTAGTTTTGAGACGCAAAATTCTTGAAAAAAACAAAACAATAATTATATTGAAGTGATTATTTACATCAAGTAGACTAGTTGATGAATGTCTTGTGATGAATTGGGGAGGATAAACCAAAAATCACATTAAATCAATATCGTCATCGAACTAACACACACACATACATACATATTTTCATATCTTTAACTATTCAGATTAGTGTTTATATTTAATATTACTCTCTCTCTGATCTGTGATACTTTTGAGATGAAGATTACAATAATAAAGGGAAATTTATAATATTTTAAAACTAGTTTTACAATGCAATATGGCTGCAGGAGTTGTATGAAATGGCATTTCAGAAGGTTTAATTTGAAAATATTTGATTTTTCTAACAATTAAAAAGGAACAAATAAAATACAATAGCTAGCCGTCAGTCTAATTTCTTGATACTGATACTTTATTCATAAATAATCTTTATTTTTATTTGATCTCCCTCTTCATCCTAATCTATCTATGAATGCTGCAAACAGTAAGTTTTACCTTTAATTGGGATTTCCTTCATTCTGGTCTTTATCACGACCTAAGCCCGTCACTATTTCTTTCATTTTAGGCTTGATCGTTGAGACATCGAATGAATTACACTGCTCTATCACATCTCCAATAATTTCATTTCGCAGTAAACTTCCATAATATTATCTAATTTATTTCGCTGCATATAATCTACGTTTGTTCTCTTAAACCATCTGCTTCAAGACCTCGTTAATCAAAGCGATTTGATTCTTCAAAGGTAGCATGATTTAAGAGTCCACCTGAAACAAGAAAGGGAGGGGGAAATAGTTAAAAAAATGGATTCTTTTGTCATGGAATTAATTACTTTTATGATAGATGGTTTTAGGAGGTGTGTCAAGAAAGTTGGAGCTATGTAGAGCCTTTCATAAGCTAGCAGCTCTTATTGATTTAACTTGCCCCATCTAAACCCCAAAAAACAATTAAAATAAACAAATGAGTCAATTTCTCAACAGTTTTAATTTTCAGTGAAATGCAAATCATAAATCAAAAAGCTTTTATCATTTTTTTTGTGTTGTACCCTGAAAGGTCCAGTGAGATTTTCCTTAAGGTTTTCATTTGATAGATGCAAAATGCAAGTTTTTCTATGGAACGATGCGTAATTGCTGCGTTGGAAAACTTCCATTTGGAAATCTCTAGATGAATCTTCCTCAAAGGCAATGACTAGATTGCATCGATTAACTCAATTACTTAGATGTCGGAGATTTCAGGGTTGTTGTATCCCCAACTAAACCAAAAATAACAGGAGTTGTTAAGAAAAGAAAAAAACAAAAAAGATTCTTTATTTCATTTTTTATTTTGAAACTCTCAAATAATTCAATTTTTGTTGTTGTTTTATGAGATGATTTGCTTTCCATAAGTGAGCTGCTCGTTACCTTCTGAAATTCAATGACAGATACTGCAAGTTAATTTAGGATTGAAGCATTTCTGCAATCATTTTTGTATGACTTGAATTAAAGATTCGATGATTAACATAGTTTTCGCATCCCCATCTTCCTATATCAAGATTCAGATGTTGAAGGTTTCTCTTCTTGATTGCTGAGCAGAGAGTCTCAATTACTGTGTTACTCGCTGTTTTGTTGTAGAACCCCCATTAGAAGCAGTTAAGCGAGAAATGCTTTAGATTCTCATTGTTCTCGACGATATTCTAAATTTACTGAATCACCAAATTGAGATTCGAGTCAGGCATATTTCCTTCACCAGAATACCAAGAGTCTAATTTCAGTTTTAGCTTTGTTAAATTGGCACACTGGTTGGTTAGTTTCAAGAGAAGTCTGGATAAAAATTAGCGTCGGATGAGAACAGTCTGGTTCTAATTGCTAGGCTGACTGCGAAAAAATAATATAAAAAAAGAGTATTTCATAATATGGGAATTTACAAGATTTGTTATGGAGTAAGCCCAAGAGGCATGTTAAGTGTAAACGATTGAAGATCTGTAAAGTCAAGAGCTGCGAGGAGTTGAGTCATCAAGTCATTTAAGAAACCAGCTTCTTTCATCTCTTTCTAAGGGCGTCTATGAAAAAAAAATTTAAAAATCAACAACAAAAAGAATTACATTAATTATCTTTTTGAGACAATTAAGGCTCTTTATAACAATTTCAAGATTATCAGAAAATATTCGTTATTTGGTTAGCTTCCTCTGTTACATAATTGCAAGAGACTTCAGAGGAACAGACATGAGTTGCTGTAATGCTTGCGGAGAAATATTGAAAGAACTAATTAGGGTACAAAATATAAAAAAAGATGTAAACAAACATATTTGAGCTGAAATATCCTAAAAATATTATTTACTCTGAATCTGTGAATTTCAGCACCACGGATCCATTGAAGTAGGCATTCAATGGTCCTATCTCATTTTCACTTTCAATCTCACAGGGTATGATCTCATTTTCACTTTTAATTCCGCAGAGTATGATAAGATCATCAATTTAGCAGTCTTCTCCATCGTTGTCACTGTTTTCTAAGAGTTTTCTATGTAGATTGAATTAGTTAAAGTAATATTTGTGAAATCCATTATTTATTTATCTTACTAATCATCCTTTGAGCTCTGAGAAGGGTAAGAAACATCTGAATTATCATCGCTGTTTGAATTATCATCGCTCTAAGACTCACTACTGGAATCATCATTGTTATAAACATTTTCTTTTTTTTTCCACAACAAAATATGGGTTCAATGTGGATTGAAAAAATGATGGCATTTTCATAAATAAAAAAATGATCTTATCTAATGAATCTATCTAACTACCGTTATAATTTAATATTTCTCCGTATAAATCCTTATTCATATTTCAATGAAGTGTGCTTCTCTGAATATTAGCAGCTCTTCTTCTTTTTTTTTTCTCTTTTCGCAGACAAATATTATTCCAATATTCACTTTTTTCAAAGAATCAATTCCGTTTTCCTTTATTTTTTTTTTTGATAATGATTATTCTCTTTATGATTTTGATTTAATCATTTTTCCTCTAGTCTTTGCAACCAATCAACAAATTCCAATCCTGTTCTAATCAAATCCGTCTACAACTTAATTTTTTCATTTTTAAAACTCTTTTCCTTTCGGTGAAATGTTAGCAATAATTCAATCAAAATTTAGTTAACTTAGTGTATCACTTAGGTAAGATTATTCATTGAATTATTGGATATTTAGCTGAATTTGATATGATGTTGTTTAGTAAAGAATTCTAATGATTAAAAGTAAGTTTATAATTATTTGATTGAACATTATTTGCAATGAAAAAGATTGGAGGTTTTACGAAATTAAATAGATTTTGTGAATTTCTGATTCAAGTATGCCTTCCTACCTCCCCCAAAAGATATTTGAGATAAATAATCCAAGAAAACAACTTTTGTTAGGAAAATATTTTTGATGTTTCTCACTTGAATCTGCCACAGACACTCTTTATTTACTTTAAGCAACTGCATTAACAAACCACAAAAGTTCTCTTGATCTGCTAAAAAAATACCAAAAAAAAGGAAATGATCATTTTACAGTTTTCACTAAAAACCCACTCATTATTGAATCTATTTTTCTTATACCTTTTTATTTAATTTATATCACTGCATAATTAACTATTTTCTTTCAGGAGATTCTTTACTGATCCCTTTATTTTCCTTGGTCCCTTCACATTTTGATCTCAATTAATATTTTTCAAATTCTGATCACAACTTCAAACTTCAAGGTTTAACTCTTTTTGAAAATCAAAAAACTTTTCATGAAAACTCTTAGATTTTTCTACTCCATTTACTATTTTCTACTCTTCTTTAAATATAGCTATTAGAAGTGAAACAATAATATGATTCATTGAATTATTTCCATCTTCTTATCCCTCTCTCTCTTTTCTAAATTAAAATACCAAAGTTTCCTAATAAAAAGTAAATAATTAAATTCCTATTTTGTTGATCTGTTCTACCCAAGAAATACACAAGAAAAATAAACGAAACACCTCATATCAATGAACATCATCTTCGGTGGGATCACTGGGCTCTTCAAAACAATCACAATCTCTGATAGGCAACCCTCTATTGAACTACGCGAGAGAATGAATATTCCTGCAGATGATGTATGCGTTCATGAATTCAATTGTGCACTCTCAGATTCTATTCTTCTCTAAGGGAATCTCTATGTGTTCAACACAGCTGTATGCTTTCACTCATTGTTTAACAAACACTCCATTGTCGGAGATTAAGATACGTTTGTAGTAATACCCTACGGATAGATACTTAGCTTGAAGAAGAAGAGAATGCTGCTGATTAGTAACAGCATCTAAATCAACACAGCTAATGGATCCTATTTCTTGACTTCATTTATTAGGAGAAATCGTACATTCGATATACTCTAAGACTACACAACAGCATACATGAATCTCTTACCGAATCATCAATAGTTACCTGAACTAGCAAGTAACAATATTCAAAAGTAATTAAATGCCATTTCAGATGAGCAACTATGGTTAGCATATGCGCTCAAGTCAATTGAAAATTAATAGAATCAACAATAAGAACAGCAAGAATAGGAGGAATTGAATAGAAGGAGAAATAATGAAAACAATAATAATAATAATGTGCCAATCTAACCGTAATAATTAGCATAATAGAATTAATTACAGCAATAACCATAATAATAATAATACTAACAATAAATAGAGTCTAATCTATATGTTGACAGTGTCATTGAGAATCAACCAGCATTGCCAAATCGAGTGAATAACATACAAAACAATCCGAATAATATAAACAGTTTGGCAAACTAAAACCAAGGTGGGTTAGCTTAAATCAATTAATTACAACAACAGCAACAGTTGAGTTAATAATAATAATAATATTCTAATCTTTCTGAATAATACAATCGAATTTCATAGTTCAATAATCACCCTGGATATTTTTAGAATTTAGATAGAATCAGTGAAAGGACGAATGAGTAGAGCAAACTAGAATTAGAATCAGCTGACTATGCGTATGCTCTCTAGCTTTAACATCAGTAACATGAAACTGATAATTCAAATGGAAAGAATGACCTAGAAAAGGATGATGATGACGATGACTAATAATAGTAGTAAATGTCGCCTCTAGAAATGCAAAAGAGTTGTATCAAAGATTTCAATGACTACTCTGCTATCTACAAGCCATTATTCGAGGAAAGATAGAATCAAGCCTTCTCTATGGTTGCGAATGATTACAACACCACGGATACTCGTGAGATTGTTCTTCCTTCTATGTCAGCTAGGGAGGTGTTTTGTATATTTTTCTCCAATCAGATCTTCGAGCGGAATGGGAAGACTTACAATTCTTTCGTGGAGTATTATGTTTTAGAGCATTTACATGCATAAAAACTAACTGTTAGTGAGATTTCACCTCCACCACCTGAAGTGTTTTAGTCGGTATACTCGAATAACTATTCAGAGTTGCTGAATGCGTAACTGACATCAGACAGGATACTCGCATTTGTTCATCCAATCCCAAATGCTTCTATGTTTCTACCGAAATCACTGAACTGCACAATGCAGGAGAAAATATACTGGTCATCCCCGTAAAGCTTCATGCTAGCTAGAATATTGAATCTAAAAGGTACAAGAATTATGGATTATGATGGCAATAAAAGAGAGAGATAATTTTAGATTTGATCATGAAAAGCTTTTATCTTTTTCGTTTATGTATTTTTTCTAATAATTAAATTGGTTTTTTTTCTACTTTCTTTAGGTGCTCCTGTTGTTGGATGCTTCGAGCCTCGGATTATCTTCATGATTAGTGAAAGAGACAATGATGTAGTGCTTAAATCTGGGTTTAAGATACATTTTAAGAGCAACTCAATATTCAAGTCGATGATTGAAAAATCTGCAATGGAAGAATGCGACAAGAATTGGAATGAAATCAAAAATTTAATTATAAATATTAGCTAAGAACACAGAGAGAAACGTGATGCTAATAAATTGATAAACAGCAGGATCAATCCAGGATTTGAAAGACCATTTGATCTCAAAAACTTTGAAATACCTGATGATATACCGAATGAAAATGGAGAAGAGGAAGAAAGGAAAGAAGATATTCCAAGATTCAAAGAAAGCAAGGGGAATTAATAGAATGATGGTAGGTAGTAATGGAATTAGAATGGTGATAAGAATTAGATTAATAACAGCAGCAAAAATAATGTGAATGATACTACGAAATCACTTTCAAAACAGAATGGAAATCTAGAACTTAAACAAGTTCCTGAGAATCTCGCTCCAGATCAACGGGTAGTTTATGAATAAGACATATAAAGAGTTGCTGCAAGGGCTTCAAATGAGGCATGCACAATATTTTGAGAGTTCGTTATATTTGATTAAAACTGCATTTTGGATTTAGAGATTATTTCTTAAACAACAAAAAAGGGGGAGTTTTTCAAGATTCTGTTATTATTTTGTTACACATTTTAATTGATTGTTGATACACACAAATTAAGAGTTATCGAGATTGAAAGTATCTAAAAATGAGAGTTTAAAAATGGCTTATGCTCTATTTTTTATTGCTAGAAACTAAAAAAAAGTAATTGAAAAGGTAAAAAATGGTAACAACAACAAAAATAATCCAATTTATTATATGGGGGAAAGAAACAAATAAGAAAGAAGAAATGACTTGTGACAGAATATTAAAATGATTAAAATATTATTCTAGATGAACTAATATTTCCTTGAACAGAGAAAGATAAAAAAAGGGAATAGATTTTACATGGAACAAATAGGATAGATTAAAAATAGTAAATGCTTGAATCGAAATATGATATAATCTTGCAATTTAAAGATTCTAAATTCTGAGATGTGGATTTGAAGTAATATGGGTGGCATAGAGTGACCGAAGAAAGACAAATTTAGATTGCAGTAAAAAACTGTAAGTTAAGCAGAGTACAATCTTCAATATCACAAAGAGCTATTTTGAAGTGCTTGTTTGATTTTAATCATACAAAAACCCAATTTTTATTTTCATACCAAAACTAGACGAGATTCATAATAATTCCCCCCTCATCCCCACGTGATTTAAGATTGAGTTACTGCAGTTTTGTAAGTTAATCTTTTTCTTACCATATTTATCCGACATGTTGTATTTATTTCATCTTGACCAGGGATCGCAGTTTTCTTAAGAATAACTCTACTGTCTGATATTTAAAACCCTGACTATTTCCAGAGAAAATTCTTAGTAAATTACGATAACACATCATTTTACTATAATAATTAGATAAAAGAGAACATCAAGTACTTCTATGTCTACTAATTTCTAAAGATAAATCTTTTGAATAAGAAGAAGAAAGTGAAATAATAAATGGGAAAGTGAAAGTAGATATTTCATAAAGATAAATATATATTATAAATTTGTATTCAAGTTAAGTCATTCATTAATAATTGATTTCGACATCTGCATAGCTTTCAAGAGAGAAAGAATAAAGAATCTTCAACAATATTTGTCATCTTCACTAAAACGGATTTTTAATTTTCGAGTACGTCTCCAAATTATCAAGTAATTCGATATCCCAATAACACAAGAGCAGGAAATCAATAAATGTTTGATGTAGTTCTTGAACTTTGGGCTTGGTTGTTTTTAGGAAAGCAATCGAGTGCGCTTTGAGAAACTGATGGAACACTACACCGTATTTCTCGTGCTGCACGAGCTATTTGATAGCTTGATGGTTGAATTTTCGCTAAGAGAAATATCTTTTGAACTTCTGCTAGACATCCTTTGTGTTTTAACCACTGAAGAAAGTGTCCATGATTTGTTCACCTGTTTCTTTAGCTAGAAAATATTGCTTGAAAGTTCGCATAATATTGCGTACAACGTTCTTTTTGTTCGATTTTTGCATAGAAAAAGTCACTTCTGTTTTGCGCTCGGGAGTGTAGAAATCAGTGCGCTCAGCTATCTCAGCGAGAGAGACTGCTTCATGAGAGATATTATTATTATTAGCAGAGTTTATTTCTGGTATATCTTGAATTTCTTGGTCCTATTGATCGATTGTAGAAGCCTCTGCTGTTGGGCGGCGAAGAAGAGTGTGCGATGAAGACAACGCAGCTTCTCGTTGTGGTTCCGATTCAGTTTTTGAGATGATTTTGAGATCATTTTCTTCAGTTATTTGTTCTGAAACGTTAAGGAGTTCTATTTTGACAGAATTAGGTTTTTTCATAGTAAGAACAGGGAATTTCGCTGGAAGAAATGGAGATTAAACTAATTTTTAATTCTGATTCTAGTCAATCTTATTTAGAGCTTACTATCCTTGGAGATAACCTTTTATGGGCGCTTTAGAAAAAAACTGAGATGTTGCACATGATGAGAAAGGTTATGCTTCATTTGATGGGGAAAATTCAGCTAATCTTTCATTTGCAGGTTGATGCAAAGGAAGTGTGAAGTGATCATCATGTAAAGGTATTTCAGATGGTTCGGGAATGAAAACTTGTTGTGGCTATGGAAATTATTCCTTATAATACTATTGAGATGATTATGAGTGCTAGTGAAACTGCATCTTGAATGGTTTTTCATCAGGGAAAGTAAAAACAGGTCTTTTCACTTGATGCTAATGCTGCTGTTGTTCGTAGATATTGTAGTAATCGATATATTGTGCTTATTACATCGCTTGTTGTTAGGGGTGCTAATGGTAGCTAGTTTAATGCTTCAACGTGCAAAGATAGCTTCCACATTGTGGTGCCATGAGCGGTGATTATTATCTAATGCTTTGATCGCTTGTTTACTATTATGAATTCTCTAGTTGCGACTACTATTATTGCTATCGATAAAAATAATAATTTTGAGAATATTATGGTTGCTGTTGAGGTGTTTGAAACTTCAATTGTGATGACGATGGTTTGGAGTAATCGTAGTAATTCATGGATGTAGAAGAAGCTAATGTAGAATCTGAAAACGATGATTTTGCGCTTATCTCCGCTGATTGGTCATACAACTGCTACTGCTTAGCACCAAGTTCTATATGCAGTTCCGCATCTTCTGGCTTAAAATAGCTGTTCTAAATCAAGCTTTGCTCCACTCCTATGACACTGTTATTCATATTATTATGTTGCATGGGCAGGAATTCTTAATTCCCGCTGAGAAATTGTTCTTCCTGATCAAAAAACCCAAGAACTTGTTGGTTATGGGTTGGCTCAAAAACCGCATACTCTCCATGCTACGCTGCGGCCTCGATGCTATTATTAATATTACACTTATTTTCTGTAAAACTTCTACGATTTGTGGGGTGAAGGAGCTACAATGAATTATCTAGCATTATTTGTGTGGATTGAAAAATTGATGAATTTGCTTGAATTAAAGATCAGAAAAGGTGAGTTAGTTTGGATATTGAATTTGCAGAGAGTAATTCGAGAAGATAAAATGAAAAAAGATCTAGATTAATTGAATTGATTCCAGGGTGGGGGGAGAGATTAGATAGACTTCAAGAAGTGGGAAAAATAATAGACAGATCAAAGGATGCTTTTTCGCTTCTTTTTTTTGGGGTGATTAAATTATTTATTGAAAATTAACAATTACAAGGAATTCCCACAAGCTGAGCCGTCATTTCACAGACTGGAATTACATTCTTAAGTTATTCTTTTGGAATTAATACCAGATAGATTGTGTTATTATTAAAGCCAGCATTTTCATCAGTGGTGATGATGGTAGGTGACAACCAAGTATTGATTGATAAGATTCTTGATTTATTTGTCTTTTTTAATTTTTCAAGATGTTTTCTGTTCATTTGCTAGTCAAATTTCTACAGAAAAATGAGTAAAATAAATAATTTTTACATCTTTATCATCTACGTTAATATGATCAATGTACTTACATTCTTTCACAAATGTATCTCTTAATTTACCACCCATCAAACTCTGTAAATTCATTTATAAATAACATTTATCAGACTGATAATACGCTTGATTAACGAAAAATCACCCGATTTTCGAAGAAATCTATTAACATCTCCTCCTTTTCCAAATCCCCCCCGTTTTCTCTTTTCCCTCTCGTTACTTTTATTTTGTGTACACACTGATTCTGTATTTATTCTCTTCCCTGATTCGATTTAGCAATCAGAAATACAAAGTTTCTAAGATTAGTTTCATCCTTCTATGAATGTTCTTTAGAACTTTCCATCTTACTGGATATCACCAATCACTGCAACAACTCCTCCTCAATGCAGCAGTCTTTCTCATGCAATTGTTGCAGCTTCAAATTTAGGCTATCACTTCCGATAACTGCCGATTCAACTCCAGCCACAGAGGTATGATCTTTCAAGTTGAGTTACTTTTTTCCCCCCCATAAATCCAAGTGTTATGGATGGTGTTATTATTTCCCTTTCAATTCAGTCAATAATCAAATGAGACATCTGTTTATCAGTGAGCTTGCTCCTTACACTGTCCGACAGTATTTCACGTTTACTAATGTTCCTTAGCTCAGAATAATTCTAGATCCCTAAGTTGCTTGTAACTTCTGCTGCACTAAATTAATTTATTTCCCCTCAAAAAGCAGAACAAAACTAAAGCAGAACCATACAAATTTTCAACAGAAAAGCAAACGATTACTCCCTTGGAATTGTTCAAAACGAGGGTATCGACTCTTCAAAGTGTAATCACAGAATTAGAAGAATTTTACAGAAAAATCAAAATATATATTCTTTCAAATCAAGATGATCACCAAAATGCACAGTGTATTTTCTTTTTTGATAATTTACCCATCCCAGATTGAAGTATCTCCAAGCGTTATAGACAATAATCATTTGGAATCAAAGCAATCAATTTTGATTGTACTTCGATTTCAGAGTCCAAATAGAGATAGATTAATTAAATTAATGGCTATTTTCCAAGGACAAATCTTGAAAATAAACAATTCTACAGATCTTCCTCAAACTAGAATGGTTCTTTCATATTTCTTTTATTGACACTCTAAGCATCTCCAAACCTTCTTTGGATGCGATCTGCAGTGCTTTAGCATACTCGAGGAAAGACATTCTCAATAAAGGTAAACTTATTCGTCTCGGCATTCTGTCTAATTCTTCACACACGAATGTGCATGAATTTTGAATAGATTTATATTATTCCACAGAGAAGATTCTAATTTCCAAGCTGGGGAGGATTTTGATGTGTTATAAAAACTATCTTTCTTGTTTGGGGGAGAATGGAAGCACAGCCTTGATTATAAATAAGGAGTGACCGCTGGGTTGGGGGAAGAAATTAACAGTTGTTAATTAAATTCGGTCTATCTACTCTTTTTGGACAAATGAATTCTTAATTTTATTGCAGCCGATTAAATCGCTGAGATCTTGAGAGTTTGTTCATTGCAAAGAAGACAATTGGACGGATTATTTATCTATACCACATTGGTGATACATTTAGATATGATTTTAAGTTATTTTAGATTTAGTTTTCAAAGTTGCCATTGAGTTTTCAACTAGTCAAAGAGAGGAAATGAGCTAATTGATTTAATAATTATTTACCTAATTCTTGGTTGATCTTTAGTTTTTGCTCTTTCTTTTTGTTGAAGAAATTATTAGACATCAGATAGTTGATTTATATCTTGAAATAGATATTTATTTGTAGAATGTCTTTGTATTTTTTCTCATTGCGATAGTTATTTCCATCTATCCACACATATTTGGTCTTAGCCATGAGTGGTTTCCCCTTGGAAACAACTAAGTATGTGAATTCACATGTTTTATGGTAATATGTAAAAATGATGTTGATATACAAGTTCAATGATGTAATACTTTCAATTTCAAGAAACATTGAGAAATGCACTAAATTTTATAATAACTGCAAATGAAATGTTGAGCCCAACAACTAAAACACTTGTTCACGACATTGCTCGTTTATTTCGTTTTAGTCATTCAAATTTCAAATGGATTTTTTAGAACAAAAACATTGATAAATAAATATGTGTAAATTATCATCTAGCACATAAACAAAATAGATTCGAAAGAGTAATGCCAATTAAACACTATGAACCCTCCAATATGTTATCAGTAGCATAATGAAAATAAAAAGAAAGGGAAAACATAATTAGATCTTGTATGGTATCAGAGCACACACACAAAAAACAATCGAATAAATTTGAAATAATTTAATAAATTAATTTCCTGCTATTCCCTTTATTTTTCCCTTGTTAAATATCAAAGTGCGTCTTTGTTCGATGATTGCCTCATGCTGCCAATGCGTTCCTTGATTTCTTTCAATCCAACGCAATCACTTCATACTTCCCAAAGTATTTTCTATCTTTTTTGTTTTACATTCTTAGGTTTTTATCATCTTTTTAATTATTAATAACACAGAAGCTGAAAGCACTTGAAATCATTCATTTTTCTTCCAAACAAAGAACTTTTTTGAAATTGCTGACAAACTCGCATAATACTTATTCTTAGAATGTTACTAATTGCATTTATTCCTCTTGGGAATGCATTCCCTTACATTAATTAATTTTCTTTTGGTGCAACTCTTTTATTTACTTATTTGTTTGTGGGGAAGAATATGAATCTTTTTAGCTAATCTAAACCGAACAGTATTAATATAATTTTTCCTATTATTTTGAGTCATTTATCATATGATTACTTAAAGTTAATTTCATCTATTTCAGATCCTTAAAATAGAGTCGATTCCAATTCTTAAAACAATAATAACAACAATGGTAACTAATTTTCGAGGATAACATCTCAATAATAATATATCATTGTTTGAAATCCTTGCTAATATCAACACACGCACCTGCACACACACACCCATCTACGCATCATTTATATCATCCCTATCATCCCTTCCTCTTCCTCCCGCTTCAACCAGCATTTAATTCCGCAAATAAATCTCCACTTTGTGTAAGCGTTCGCATCGAATTTTGTGTTCAAAAAATTACAAAAGTGCTCAATTAATTTTTCAATATCCCCTAGCTCAAAAATGAACCATCCAACAATCCATAAACACAAAATACTCTCTTTTTCTTAGCATCGTTTGTCTTTCATTCATACTTATTGTTATCTTTGACATCTCCTGAACCTTCTTTATATACATTGTGAGTCCATTCCCCTTCTACTTATGTCTGATCTTTCCTAAAAAACGATCCTCTTCCATGTATCAAATCATCTTCAAAATGTCCTTCAAATCTCTCCCCATTTGTCAGATAAATCGTCCCTTTGCCTTACTTGAAATCATCACTGAACTCTCCTTCATATCTCACCCAATAGTCTCCTAAATTACTCATGTCCTTGCAGTCAAACTATCCACTCAGATATTATGGGTTTTCGTTGAAAATAATCCCTAACCCACTGAACTTGTCATTCACCCAATTTCCTTCGTATGCTTTCTACCCACTAGGGTAATACAACAATCCATAACCTGACATATGTCCAGATTACCAATCTCCTTCATAAGACCCACCATCTCCGTAGCAGAATTTCCCCTTGCCGTGTCGCATTCCATCGAGTTTTTCACCTTCATAATACGATCCATCTTCATATCGCTCTATTTTCAAAGGATCATCAGAAGAATGCAGAGAAGTCAACGAAAATGAAGATATCTCTTGATTGGGATTCGGCTTGGATGCAGACGAAGGAGTGTTTCTTGGGTTAGTGCCATCAGCTTGAAGTGCATCTCCATTGTATCTCTCGAAAAGATTGATTTGTGCAGCAAATTCTGTACCAAAAGCAGAAATAAGATTGTAATTTGGATTTTCTTATGAATTTTCTGGATATTTTTGGAAGTTTTCTGCTTTATTTGATAATTCCTATCGAGTGACATGATCCTCCACGATGGATTGCTTCTATCGTAAAGTATTATTATCCAATCCAGGAGCAGCTATTTCTTTGCTTTTGCTGGAAATGGATTCAAAGAAATTCTATTATTCTTCTCCTAAATGTGTACTATTAACTAGAAACTATTGCTGTTGTTCTTGTATCTATTGATTTTCTAATCTTTTGGAGAGACTAACAGGTGAGAGATATGCATTGCTATTGACTAATATCTCTGGGGTGTCGGAATCTGAATGTTCGTTTAGTCCTTCAATCAGCGGGGATAGATTAATGTTAGGTTTAGTGCCATTATTATTTGATTTCTCCTTGTTTTTCTGCGTGCTGTTGTTGTTGTTGTTATCGTCAGAAATTGGGTTAATAACTACCATGGCTAAGGTATTATCACTACTGTTGGTCGCTGGAATTTATGTATTATTAGGCAGTTAATATTGTGAATCATTGTTCTGCAAACTAGGCTCGAATGGTAGTTAAGATTGCTTTTAGCCATCAAGGAAAGTAATCTTTGGGATAATGTTTTCATTTGATAATGAAGATTCCTGCTGCAGATGTTCAAGATAATTGTATGAATTCAATCCCACAGAAGGCAGTAATAATGATCTAGCATTTATGTTACTGTCTAGTTTAAGCTTATTATCATTAGCTAAAGATGAAGAAAAAGAAGGCGTTTCAACTTTTGTAGTAATACTATTCAATTGATTATTGTAATAAGGAATATACTCAGGTGTAGTTGATATGCTCTGAGTATTCCCAGCGAGATAAATAGATGATGGAATAATGCTGTCGAGTTGATTTGGAGCTGTTTTATTGCTTTTCTCTTGGTCGTGTTGAGGGAAATAAGGTAGTTTAGATTCAAGAATAGAATTACTTTTGAATGGATCAATGTTAGATGTAGTAATAGCTGACTAGACAGGAGGTGGATACTATGATGAAATACTATTATTCCCATTATTGCTTTCTGCAATATTAGTAGTAATATTCGTAAAATTTACAAAACCAAGTGAAGGAGTCCATTATTCTTTCTTGGATTCATTCCAAGCTTATTTAGGAACGGAAGTTAAAATACCTCCTGGAGATATCAAAGAAGAAGAAGGTAAGATACTATTAATATCACTGTTCTTAATTTCACTGGAAGGCTAATACTTTGGTGATAGAATAGTTAGTTTCGTGTTCGCTTGTGATGTGAAATCAAGTGGAGCACTGATTTCAGGTTGAACAAGTGGTTATTGCAATGGTGCAAATGAAACAACTTTAGAAGAAATTGTATCTTTAGGTTTGATATCCAAAGAAGTGATATTGTATGATGTGTCATTGCCGTTTCTAGGAACTAACAAAGAAGATGTGGAAAAATCACTTTTAGCTATTGTTGTTGGTTATTTTATTCTTGCGAGTTAAGAAGCAATATTCGATGGATATGTAAATTCATTGGTGAAGACAGCAGGTACAAAGCTAGAAAGAGGAGCAAGTAATCCTGATGATAGCTGTGATGAAGATGATGATTGTTTGTTTGCTAGTAGATTATTCTACGAAATCATTGTCTAAGACGGTATCACCTATGTTTCAGCAATAGCTTTGCTTGAATGAATATCCTTAACTGTGTTTGTAAGGGCATTACTATTTAAAATGCTGTCGTGAAGTTAATCTAACTATTACCCTTTGTCATTTGTTGTAGTTATAGTATTATTCTTGCTAGCACTTTCTTTGAGTCTCTGCAGTTCCAAAGTATCTGCTAATGACAGGGGCGTTAACTTTTGTTGATTAATGTAGCTACTATTAAGATTGCTGCTGGAAGTTCTCAACAAACTAGCAGTTATTCGAGATGATATTTCCTTATTAGCTTATGACTTATCGTTACTGAATCTATTTGGACTTGTAATCTCTGAAATAATCTTCTGAACTTGCTATTCATCGTAAGTAGGAGGATGAAGAAGTAAAGGTGCTGTTGTTGTTTAAGGTTTAATAGTGTTATTGTTATCTGTAACTGATTCTCTTGACTTTTCTTCTTTGTTTTCCTTTGTCTCTAGCATTCGTTTACCTAACCAATCACTGCTGCTGTTGATGATAGGATTGCTTGGAGAATTGATTCTGTTTTTTTAAAGGTTCTCAGCAGAATAATCCATCGCTGAAGGTTCAGTGGAGGCTCTAGTGTATTATAATGGCTCTGAGCTAAGTGCTCGACTGTGATGGGAGAGTAGCTTCGAAATCACAGGATCAATGTAATTATCCTTGGAGTTACTAATACTATTGTTGTTGTAATTGCTACTCCTAATTGGGATGTTGTTGTTATCATAAGAAGATTTCCCTTAAGGAGAGTATTTCTTCTAATAATCATTAAACTTCTCATGATTGTTTACTTCTTCTTTCGAGTTGATTGAAAACAATGGTTGCTGTATAATATCAGTATGATTGCTTGTTGATTTATCAGCATCATTATCATATCTACTCCTTGGAATATGCTTAGCGACTTAAGTATTTTAGCTTTGAGGAAAGCGATTATTTAAGATTTTGCTATTGCTATTTCCACTGCTGCTGTGATTTCGGATATAATTCAGGGTATCTTCCACCGTCAACAGATCACCACTCTTGTTAGTGTTACTTTGATGTTCAATCTTCTTATCCTCTAGAGAGTTAATTTTCTGATTGATTGTAACAAGCGATGAAGCTGATCGGACATGCTGCGGAGGATTCAACTAATAACTACTAGTGCTGCTGCTGTATTTCTTGCCAGAGTTGAGTTAGTCAAGGTGGAGGTGGTGGTAGTCATGTTATTGTGGTTATCCTTCTGACTTATTAAATTAGTTTGTGCTCCTAGCAGGTGTTACAAAGGAGTTAATATCTAACGGCAATGATGATGGGTTAGTTAACTTATTAATCTCGTTAGATTTTAGCTTAGCAGGAAGATTAAGTAGATTAGTGTTAATATTACTAGTTTCCTGGATGCTAGCTTATGCTGTGTGCTTATTAGTCGGTGAGGGTGTGAAAGGTAATTAAAACCGACTTGACCAAGGAGCTGCTTTAGATGATGGCACTACTGCATTTACTGCTTAAGTGGAGGGTAATTATGGTGAAAGGTATTACTATTTCGGGTATTATTTCTCTTTCTCGAGTGGCTTGTAGCTACTTTACTATTTCTCCTCCAGTGGCTTGGAGATATTCTTAGTTGTTCTTACACCCTGCTCAGTTCCTAGTCTTGATGTTTTCGAAGGCATCTTTGAGGTTATTTCAACTGTTATCGTTGTTGCTGTTGTTGTGCCTGGCTGCTTTCTAAAATTAGGAGTTGTTATTTTTCGATTTGCTAAATTATTATTAGTGTTGATTGTACTTTTCGAAGTCGAATTCGCTCCACCAGCTATCAGCCCTATGATCTTGCTGACTTTGCTGTTAGTATTACTGTTTATATTATTAGTCTTATTAATAATATTATTCTGATTCTGCATTTATTGCATCGATTTGAGATTTCTAAGACTCTTAGATGATATTGGAGAAGGTGTCCTTGCTGAATGCCCTCGGTTCGGATCTTGATCAGGAGATGTCAAGCATCGAACATCGCTAGATGAACTATTCTAAGTATTATTCTTTCTAGGAATAGAAGAACCATGTCTATGGTTTTCTGGCAACAGATGATTACCTTTAGTGTAACAAGGACTACTATGAATATACCCCATTCTATCCATCATTTGATTCTTCACTGAGTTCTAACTACCATTGTTCTTATGGTTGCTGTTTTACTAAGGGAGAGGTGGTTTATTCGGTGAAGTTAACTAATTCTATTAGCTTACACCAGCTAACGAATATTGTGGTGTCTTATAACCCATCCATCCTTCAGATCTATCTTTATCTAAAAACTCACTCTCATTGTGAGTGACAGCAGCATCACCATTGCTAAGCATGCTGTTGTTATGTGTTTTGTCATTATTCGATGATACTTTCTTGAAATTAGAATTATTAGTATTATTCTAGCACGGATGAAGCACAAACGAAGTTGCTTTGATATGCTGAATGTCAGACGGTCTGATAGGAGACGCTGATGGCAGCTTGTCAATCGCGGAGTAATTAAAAGAAGGAAGATGAGAACTGTCTAATAGCTAATTGTGCTATTCTTCTTGCTAATGATAATATCTATCATTATTATTACCAACTTTAGTAGCACTTCCAAGTCTACTGCTGTTCGTGCTTATTCTTAAATTCTGATCTTTTCCTGAGGAGGCGTTAGAGTTATCATAATAGTTATCAACAGCTAGATTGTTAGTAACAAGGATCTCACTGCTTGTGCTGCTTTTGCCATTGCTATTCTAGATGTACCTATACGGTGAGTTAGTTCGTAGATTCGTTGAGAGTGGCGTTAAGGAGCGAAAAGGATTATGGTTATTTATTGGGTGTTATTATTATTATCTTTGAACATTCCCATCCTTGCTCGGACTGCTATAAACTCTAGGCAATAACTCAATACGTTCATCAGTACTATCATACTCTCTACTACCTCCTTGCATATCATCCTAATCTTCTTCTTAATCAAGTCCAAGCATTTAAGCAAGTTCAAGGAAATCAGGTCGATTATCTTCACTCAAGCTAACCATCGCCTTGCAGATACTCACAACTTCCTACGAATACTTCCTTCCTAGCCCTTCTATCAGCCATTGCAATGCATTCCGATCTACTTCCGTCCCTGCAACTACCGAATCGACATTGCTATCGTAGCTCCTGTCTAGTTTAACACTCGGTGTGTTGAATTTATATAATCTATCCATTCTCTTCAGATACGCTGTTTCTAAGATCATCACTCCTAACGAGAACACATCGCTTTTGTACACATTGTGCTAAGGGAGCTGCAGATTATTAGTTATGCCTGCTGCGAGTAATGGAGAGAGATACCCTCCTTGGGATTAGCTAAGATTACCTGAGATTAGCAGTGCATATGCAGGGAGGGTTGGGATGATCTTTGGGAGAGCAAGTTAGATTGTGCCATCGTTAGTGATGAATACTAAATCGGATTTAAGACTCCCGTGATGCTTTTCTTGGAGTTGCAGATAAGCTAAAGGAGAGACTAAAGATTTTATGATGAAGAGTAATTCACTTTCAGTGTATCCGTGGTCTAATGGAGGTTAGATGTCAGAATTGCTGATGTTTAGTGATCGAATGAAGGTTTCTGTGGCGAGATCGCGGGAGAGGTATTCAGTGACTAACAGGATTCGATGAGTGGAGGTTGTAGCAGTAGTATTATTAGAATTGCTAGTTGTTATTCTCATGTGGTTAGTAGGGTTATCATAAGAATCTAGCTTGTTTCTGTTCTTACCACTGCACAGATCAAAGCTGCTGGAGTTATCATTGACTGCTGAGGATCTCCTAGAATCTGAGGAGAACAATGCTAAGATGCCTAGGAGATTGCTGTGTCCATTCGAGCAATCTTTTAATTCGTTGAGTCTGCCTAATTCGTACTCATATTCAAGACGAGAAGTGAATCGCTTCTCTTAGACAGCTAAGATTAGAGCTTCTGCTGGAGTACTATTAGGCAATAGCATACTTATTAAATGTATCTCGCCGTAGACCTTATGCATCTTTTTCTCGATGTATGTCAGAAGCTAAGAGTGCTTCCTTATCATCGCTGATATATCCTTAACAGATACATTCAATAGATTAGGGCAGATATTCATATTATTTTATGTAAAATGATCTATTCCCCTCCCCTTTCTATTGCATATTCATTCTACCTATTGCTGCGATGTTTCCGTAGCTGAAGATTACTACTCAATTGAACTTGATTCCATGTATTCTACCTCATTCAAAAGAGAATCTAGCGCTGCATCTTTAGGGTTCTACGCTCTGTTTCTCTGACCCGCACTCGAGCATCCACCCATATTTGTAGTCTATTAGTATAATATCTCCAAAGGGTAAAAAAATTACTATTGATATTTTCTAAGCGAATCGAATATATTTGACAGAGAAATCTTGTATCACTTGCTCTGGACAGTTAAAATTGTTACGTTTAATCAATAGGGCAAATGAACAAATAAAAAAAAAATTATAATTGAACTCTTTGTCTTATCAATCTTTGTTTGTTCTTTCTCTTTCTCTCAACGAATCTCTCTGCGAAACTATTAACTTAGAGTGTAAATAACTAATTACATAATTTAACTACCTCCCCTCCCCAGATAAACATACACCATTGCTTATCATATTATTTCGTCTTAGAAGTCAAACTCTAGCGCAAGGCAACCACCAAATGCTTCGGCTTGCTTTCGATTAGCAAATGTAAATGGGCATTTAGAAAGGATTGAATAAAGTACAAGATAAATACAAAATAGAGGCAGCTATTAAAAGCAAAATGAACAATTTTAAATAGATTAAGAATATTTCAATTAATTGCAATATACACAAGCAGTAATGAGTTTTAAAACAACCAAATTATGCACTAATTCTGACCAGAAACCTATCAAAATACACAACTAATAATAAAATGATTTAGAATCATCCAAAAAACTAACAAATATCAATATTTTGTTGAATATTTTAATAACCAAATGGTGCATCATCACACACAGACGCATGCTAATAAAATAAAAAAATACAATTAAACCCTTAATACAATTCAATTATTAATTAAAAAGTATTCTAAATACAAAAAAGACCCATGCAATGAATGGTTCTAAAATAATCCATGCAAAAGTTAATAAGTTTAATTTAAATTATTAGCAGCCCACTGAAATATGTTACTTTTAAGTTAAGAAAAGATACCCAGACTGAAGAGAAGAAGAAAAAAGCAAGCTTTTCTTATCTTTTTTATCTATTTATATTTCACTTATTTCAATATTTAAACTCGACGGACTCCAATAATCCGTATTCTCCTTTCTGAATTGTTTCAATATCAATGTAACTTCCTTCTATCTCCTTTCAACTCTGATTTATCGTGTGGCACTGATAATTTTAATTATTTGCTTAGCAATGCAGGTCCATTAAGTTCTGCGCGATATTTAGGAGTGATTGATTTTAGAAAAAAAATATTTTTGCAGAAGCGAGAAAAAACAAAAAGAAAAGAAAAAAAGAGAAAGGAAAAATTGAAGAAAAACCTATTCAAAAAAAATAGTAAAATTACTCATATTTTCTCCTATGATCAGAAATGTCTTGCGATGTCTGAATGAAGCCAAATATGGTCCTATCCCTGAAAAACCTAAGCAGACTGCTGAGAACAGTAAGAATCCTCGACATTTACAGACAGCTTCGATAGTTGACATCAAAGATCAAACAGCTCCATAGCTCCAGTGCGATGAAGCGTTCAATATTGGAGATGTATATTAATTGGATTCTGTGTGTGTGCATTAATATTGTTTACTTTAATGTTTCCTATTATTTTAAAACCAATTAGGATATCTTGATAAATAAGAACTTTGTTGTGAATGCGAGGAAGTACTGCATAAATCAGCTGAACAAATCGAAGAGAGTCAGCTACCTTTCAATTAACTCAGATAAACAGATCATTAATTTGTATTTCGAGGACTACATGCACTATCCAGCAGTCAACTGGTATGGATTGATTGACTCTTGAAATCCCAAAATAACTAATTGATAATTATCAACATTTTGTGGGTGTATTTTGAAGGCGAGAGATGGTCTCAGCATTGAAGCAATCGGGACATGATCGCTTAGTATTGCTGGGGATAAAGATCGAGGAATTTAAGAGCAGTCTCAGGGAGTTTGAGCGTAGCTTGGAGGCAGAATATGATCTCAGTGAAATATCCTCTTAATCAGAAGAATCCGCGGAAGAGAATGACATCAACGAAGAGAAACTAGTCGAAGCAAG
>Ga0302271_10001595_pt1 | contig 21636 bp, 5 predicted proteins | sample III_Bog_N1_1_FD_198767 | JGI IMG/M metagenome (GOLD analysis project Ga0302271, IMG submission 198767) | Peat permafrost microbial communities from Stordalen Mire near Abisko, Sweden - III_Bog_N1_1 | ecosystem: Environmental > Terrestrial > Soil > Wetlands > Peat | place: Sweden: Abisko... | reverse complement strand
CACCTTGACAAAACAAATAATACTTGTGTAGCCTGCAAAACTATCCATGCTGAATGCACTACTTGCTCTGATGACGGTAAATGCAGCCGATGTTCAGATTCAAATCACCTTGACAAAACAAATAATATTTGTGTAGCTTGCAAAACTATCCATGCTGAATGTACTACTTGCTCTGATGACGGTAAATGCAGCCGATGTTCAGATTCAAATCACCTTGACAAAACAAATAATATTTGTGTAGCTTGCAAAACTATCCACGCTGAATGCACTGCTTGCTCTGATGACGGTAAATGCAGCCGATGTTCGGATTCAAATCGCCTTGACAAAACAAATAATACTTGTGTACCTTGCAAAACTATCGACGATGACTCAGCTCGTGTGTTCGCTTTCAAGATTGCTTTTGCAATAGTTTACATCATTTATTATCTCTTTCTCTGAAGAGATTTACCAGATTCTTTTAAGCTTTTGGAAGTTTGTTTTATTGCTTTATGTTTGTAAACGAATTGGAAATTGCTTAATTTTTTTAAATTATCTCTTTTATTTTCTTTTACCGCATTGTTTATTTCTTATTGAGATAAAATCTACTATTTTATTAAAAAAACTCTCAATAAATAAGCTTTTCAAAAGTTTAAATAGTGAGTGGGCTTTAGCTTTTCCCCTCACTTTGAACTTCTCACATTCAATAATTCATTAAAAAATTGATAAAAAATAATTCACCTTAAAGAATCCTCATCCAACAATTTTAAAAATAACCTCCAAAAATTCTTACTCAAAAATAATTAACTAAAACAATTGTCATATTTATTTTTAAAAAGATGATCTCAAAAAGCACCTCCCCCCCCCCACCCCTCCCAAATAACAATCTGAACCAATCGAAAATGAAAATGAGATTGGACTGGAGATTGTTTTTTTATTTTGGGTGCTTCTGAGATCATCATTATGTCCAAAAAAATTTTTATATTTTATTTATTAAAAACAATTATAACCATATTATTTCCCCAAACAATTTAATACAAATTTTAGCTGTTTGTCTATTTTATGTTTTCAACAGGGGAAACAAAAAGATTAGCATTTCTGAAATCAAATATTTTCAAGATATTTAAAGAGAGAATCTTTGATTGTATAAAAGAAGATATTTGAGGATTGATAGTTGTGAAGAACTTGAAAAATAAAAAGGTGTAATCTAGATTGCTTGACCCCCCAATAGATTCTTCTGTGAAAATGAATAAGCGTTTGCTTATCTCATCCTTTGTGCTTTATCTTAACAGATTAAGAAAAAATACTGAAATCTTAGATCGAAAGGAGCAATACATTAAAAGACTCTCTTGATCATCTGCTTGTGTTTTATATGATAAAAAAGTAGTATTTTAACAAATAATTGAGATATTTTTTCAAATTAACAGAATAATATTTGGTTTTAAAGAAAATTGGATGAGCTTGATAAATATCTATTTACAAATTATCCATCCCTTAATACGAATATGTGATTCTTCTCATTTTTGATATTGTTTTTTTTTGAATTGTTTTTGGGTTGTAAGATGTATGAATTTGCAATTTCTTCCTTGAATGATAGTAGTCGTCTCTTCTGATTTCTTGAGTAGTAAGGCATTTAGTAAAGAAAGTTTTCGATTTTGTATATGATTAATTCTAGTCGCTTACTGTGCACTGTTAACATCCCATGGAATTTCAACTTATTTGCAAATTGAAATTAATCAAAAATCAACTTAATTATCATTTCACATTTGTATCTTTATCCCACGGGAGTTTTTGCTTGGCTGCACAGTTCTTTAAATTTTAAGTTAACATCTTTTTATTTTTATTTATCATTTTTCAAATAGTGTTTCTGCTTTTATCTGTGAATGCTATGGCAATCAGAGCATCTTCAGCTTTACACACTCACACTCTCTCTCTCCTTTTCACGCACAAATTAACAATAGGAATAGTTAACTATTAATTTCAAAAATAATGCATTTTAACAGATATAAAAAAAGGCTTGAGTCCAATCATTAAATGCTCTTAGTTCATATTTATTTTTGTATCACATGAATGATTCCATGTAGTTATTAACTAACTCCTTTATGCTTTTAATTACCAATGCAGGCATGTTTTCTATTTCATTGAAGATATTTGTTTTATTTGTGTTTCTGTATTTTCACTTTACAACTTTTGAGGATAAAACTTAACCACAAAGACATCTTTTTTCATTCTCTGCGATCTCTAATCTTTCCAGGTTGAAGGTGATTATTTCTTTTTATTTTTGTGTGAAGAGATATTTTAATTGTTGAGAGAAATCCTTTTCTGTTGCAATGCTACTATATTGACGCCAACTCATTTTCTTGTCCTGTTTGGAGATAATAAATAGACAGATAATCTCGGAAAACGCTTCCAATCACAACTCTTTTCAAGTTTGATCTTGCAAGGGAATGTGAATCAAACAGCTTAGCATAGCATTGGTAATGAATTCTTCATTCTTCTTTGAAGTTGTGCAAAATTACAGAAGTAGTTGGTTATTGAATTAGAAAGGAAAGCCTCTAGTGTGAAAAACATATGAATAAAATCCTACTTTAAAAATCTTTTCTATCACAAAGGATTGATAATAACTTTGGAAAATGCACAACAAAATTGAAGATATCTCTAACTTTTTTATCTCTTTTCCTCAAATAAATTCAAAGAATAATCAGAATGATAGGAAATACCATTTGAAAATAAACAATTCACTAAAAAAGCTTAAATATCTTACTAATGTTTAAAACACACAATCATGTGAATAAAATGAACCATTCTTAATTTAAGAAAACCATTCTGTCTCCTCTCTCTCAACCACTTTTTACTATCATAAACACTCCATTTCTTAGATTGAAATCTTTAAAAATGAAATAGATTTCTTCATTCAGACACAATTTTACTTACGTTTATTAATCCCCATTGTGTTGACCATATTCACATTTACTTTGAACTCTCTGAACATCTTTGGATCTCTACAAAATTAATATTCATCATGAAGTGTTTTTAATAATTGAGCTTTTTTAAATTATTGAATTATGGGAGGGGGATTTAAAAGCTTATTAATATCACTAAACAATATGTAATAGCTTCTCTTCTTCTTTTTTTTGATTCAATCAAGAAACTTGAGTTGTATGGTGAAGTAATTACTGATAATTAGCCAAATAATAGCTTTCAAATCTCTCAAAAGAAATGTATGTGCTCATAAGCTCTTCTAAAATATTCACTTTATTAATTATATTATTAGTATCTTAAGTAATACTTGCATTGATGACCTGAAAATATACGAATACTCTTGGATTTGATGAATAAAGAATGAAAGAAATGGACTAATTTAAGAATTGAAGATCATTGATGTTTGTTCTTAATATTGTATGGATAAATCTTTAAAAAAATTAGATTCTATTTGTATTTCCCCCACTCAATCCCTCTCAAGAAAGAAGGGGATGCTTAGATTGAAATCACAGATCTTATCCGCCTCACTTTGTAATTAATTCTTTCATTAATAGAAGGGTATTGTATTTGTAAAACAAGATAAACAATATTAGCAATTCTATTTGACGGATTTATCGATTTGTGGATCTATTTTTAAGTTCACTCAACAACTCCTGATAATATTGTAATGTAAAAACTAAATATTCTTCCCATTCTTTTCATTTCGCCCTCGAGTTTTTTTCTTTTCAATGAAATCATAGAAGATTCCTTTGATTGATAGGTTAGTTAACTTCTTTTAGATAGAAAGAATATTTGAAAGGTAATTAATTATTCAATTCACTGTTATCTTAGTTTTTTTAGGGTGATATTGTGAGTTTTGTGCCAATGAAATGACATTAAAATCTTTGGTTTGGGGAGAAGATCACTAGAGTTTTTTGAAATTCAAAGATTTTGGAGGAATTTTAAAAATATTTATTGTTTCAATTTGATTTGAAAATATGCTGTATTTTTACAGATTCTTGCATTTAGTTTTACTTATGATCAGCTTTTATATTTTGATTTTTTTATTTTTTGAATTAAATTTTATTGTAGCCATTATTTTGTATGTTTTGTTTTATTTATGATCAGCTTTTTTATTTTGATTTTTGATTTTTTGAATTAAGTTTTATTGTAGCCATTATTTTTGAATGTTTTGGCAATACCGCCTATGCAATTTGTCAACAATTTAGGATTCCTTTTTCTATTTATCTTAAAATAGAGAGACAACCTTCGGGAATGAAAGTATGGGAGCTATGGGAACTGATCTTACTGTATATAATTAATAAGCAAAAGTACCGTTGGATCTCCCCGCATAAGCTTCAAATTGTAAATTCTGATTTTAATAATCGCTAATACGGATCTGTTATTTATCAATTTACTCATTTTTAATAACCTTTCACTTGTTTTAAGGAGCTGTATTGAAATTTAAATATGAATTTGTGGTCAACTTCTAAAATATTTTTAATCATTTTAGAGGATGTGCTTTGTGGTTATCAAATAAAATGCTTGCTTGTGGATACTATTAAGACATTTTCTAAGTAGTTTCTTATGGTTGCAATAAGATTAGAGCATAATTTAAAAATAGATCGAATTAAATGGATTCATTATTAGATTTTGTGTATTGAAACTCTTAAAACATGGTACAGTCTGAAATATTTATTAATATTGTAATACAACATTAAATAGAATAATATTAATAAATAATATCTCTTACTAGTTTTTATTGGTTGTCCATTAGCTTCAAATACAATAGCAACAACTTGGCAAAGGGTTCGAAATAAAGTAAGAAATATCTTTAAATAGAAAAACAGCAATCGAAAGAAATAACTTTTACTAGTAATTCTAATAATTTTCGCTATCTTTAAATAACATTTTACAACATAAAAAATGAGTAAAAAGTGTTGAATAAGCATAAATTCGAAATTCTATCAAAATTATTCATGCCTGAGCCATAAAATGTTGTCTTTTTAAGATAGATCCATGTTTTTGCTTGCTTCATAAGGAATAAAATATTTTAAAGAAAAAATTTGAGATTAGTTCTGCCAAAGACTCAGAAATAAATTTTAAAGTATTCTCTCTCTAACAAAAAATCCAAGAGAGGAAGTGTGTGATGCTTTGAAAATGGAGGAAAAATAGAAAGCACAATAGCGTGTGGATTCTTTTTATTAAATTTTTTCTTTTTTTTAAGATATTTGCATCTTTAAATGTTAGTTTCATTCAAAAAGCCAGAAATAATGAAGATATGAAGGTGTTTTTAGTTCTTTTGAAGAAAAAACAAAAGAAAAAAAGATAATAAGATCATTCAGTTTGTTAGTTATTTTTAAATAGATATTATAAAATATCTTTTTAAGTGGTTTTCATACTTTTTTGTCAAAATTAAAGATGTCATTTTAAAATAAGAAAATAAAACACATGGTTTGCTCTCAATTGCTGATTGTCTTCTCTTTTGGAATAGAAAGATCAGAATGGATCTTGAGAGATTTACTAAATTTATTAGACTTTTTTAATATTTTCTCCTATTTTCTCCCACTTTGTTTATCTCTGATTTTGAATATCATTGAAAATAATTGAATCTTCAAAATCCAGCATTAAATAATAAATATTACACAATCTGCAGACACTATTAGCTAAAAATAAAGGAATATTGTTTTTCACTATTTGTTTTTATCATGGCCCATTTCATTTTAAGAGAAAAGAATCAATTTTCACTAGTTTTAAGGCTATTTATCTTCTAATAAATAAAAGAATTCTCTTAGGTTTGAGAATAATAAAATTGACTTTTTCAATTTAAACTTACAGTTTTTCTGAGACAGTTGAAGATAATTTAGAAAGGAGATTAAAATATAATAGAAATGTGAAGAATAAAGCCAATAATGCTTATCTGATTTTTCTAAAATTGCTAAGAAGCATTTTTCCTTGTTCTGTTTTTTTCCTTATTTTCGAAGGGTTGGTTTGTTTGAAAAGATAGTATTTTAAGCCTTATAAACAAAGAATAAAAATACTGAAATTTGAATTCCTATCTATTTTCTGAGACTTTATCAATTTTTGCAAGAATGGGGGGGGGAATACGATGAAATAGTTTCCGAGATTTTTTAATAACCAAGGATGGGGAATTTATCAACTTTTTAGTGTCCGAGACTTTTTTAAGAATAATAATAATAATGGGGAACTTGTGATTTTTTCTTCTGAGACTTAATTAAATATAAAAAAGCAATATTTTTCTGAGACTTTTTTAAGGTTTTCTATTTTAAGAAAAAGGGATATTTGTATTTTTTACTAGAAGAAGAACAACAAAGTTTTCTCTAGAGAAAATCATTTTTTAAGTTGAAAAGGACAATATCGAATCCAATCGAAAACCATTTATGAATATTAGTTGTTTGAAGGATTTAATAAACAGAGATAGTTAAGTTTTATGAGAAATAATTTTCACCTCTTTAACTAAGAATTTAGGAGGTAACAAATTTGTAAAAAGGGTTTAACCAACATAAGGATTCGAAATTCTATCATAATTTTTTATGAGTGACTCATAAAATGTTTTCTTTTTAACATAGATCATTAGTTATTGCTTGTGTAAGAAAGAATAATACAAATCAAAAGGAAAAAATAGAGATCAGATATGTCAAAGACTCATAAATTCAATTTATTGTATTCCCTCTTTAACAACAAATCCAAGAGAAGGAGTGTGTGATGCTTTGAAAAAGAAGGAAAAATTAAAAGTACAATAACTAATGGATTCATTTTGTTCAAATTGTTCTTTCTAAAGATTTTTTGCATCTTTAAAGTGTGGTTTCATTAAAATAAGCTTGAAATAATGAAGAGTGAAAGTACTTTTAGTTCTTTAGAAAAAACAAAAGAAAGAGAGATAATTTTATCATTCATTTCATTTTGATAGTTAATTGTAAATAACTAAAAAATAATATCATTTTAAGAGGTTTTCATGCTTTTTGGACAACAAAATAAGATTAAAAGCTACATAGTTTGCTCTCAATTGCTCATTTTCTTCTCCTTTACTTTATAATAGGAAGATCAGAAAGGATCTTGAGAGATTTATGCAATTTATTTGGCTCTCTTACTGTTTTCTCCTGCATTCTCCCACTTTCTTTTATCTCTGATTTCGAATATCTTGGAAAATAATTGAATCATCAAAGTACAACGTTAAACTATTAACTAATATTCCACAATCTGCACAGCTCATATTAGTTAAAAAATAAAGGAATAATGTTTTTCCTCATTTGATATTTGTTTTTAGCATAGTCCATTTCATTTCTTGAGAAAAGAAGCAATTATCCCTAATTTTAAGGCTATTCAAGTATTCATAAACAAAAAATTCTCTTAGGTTTGAGAATAACTAACTTGAATCTTTTAAATACTGAAATTCGAATTCTTATCTGTTTTCTGAGGCTTTTTCAATTTTTGTAAGAATGGGGGTGATACGACAAAATAGTTTCCGAGATTTTTTAATAAATAACTAATAATAAGGGGAATTCGTCAAATTTTTAATGTCCCGAGACTTTTTAATAACAATAATGGGGAACCTGTGAAAAATTTTTCTTGAGACTTAATTAAATATCGAAAAAACAACATTTTTCTGAGACTTTTTCAAGGTTTTCTATTTCAAGAATAATGCATATTTGTCTTTTTTACTAGAAGACGAACGAAGTTTGGTCTAGACAATACCATTTTTTAAGATGAAAAGGACAACATCGAATCCAATAAAAAAGCCATTTATGAATGTTAATTGTTTGAAGGATTGAATAAAACAGAGGAGGTTGAGTTTTATGAGAAATAATTTGTTTTTGCTACTAAATATTCATTTTTTCTTTAATCATTTAATTATTAGTAGATAATAAAATATTTTGTTCTTCCTTAAAAAACTTTAACTAATTTTTAGATTTTCGATAAAGTTGAGAAGGCCATTTCAATGAAGGGAAGGAAAAGCAAACACAAACAAATAATAGGAACTTATTATTTTCTTTGATTGTAAGGCAGAATGAGCTTTAAACTTTCGTTTTGAGGCTATTAAATCCATATCAAATGATTGAGAAGAATCTGAGACCTTTCAATAAATTGTTTGTAAATCATCTTCTTTTTGCCTTTAAATTATCAGAAGATTTGAACATAATATTGATAATAATAAAAAATCAAAAACAATCACAACCAACAATTCTCAAAAAGAAAATGAATAAACTTTTCTCATTAATTGCAGTGGCAGTACTTATTGCTTCTGCTTCTGCTTCAGCTTGTAATCCTGCAATTACAAGTTGTACTGATTGTGATGCCAATAATGCTTGCCTAACCTGCTCAGGTGGATTAGTCCCCAAAACCGGTGGAGGATCTTGTGTCGCTTGTAATGTTTTCGGCGACATCACAAGTTGTTCTACTTGTACTGCTAATGTTTGCTCAGCCTGCTCAGGTGGATTAGTCCCCAAAACCGGTGGAGGATCTTGTGTCGCTTGTAATGTTTTCGGCGACATCAGTAGTTGTAGTACTTGTACTGTTAATGTTTGCTCAGCCTGCTCAGGTGGATTAGTCCCCAAAACCGGTGGAGGATCTTGTGTCGGTTGCAATATTATCGGTGACGTCACTAGTTGTACTGCTTGCACTAGTAATAAATGTTCTGCTTGTTCAGGTGGATTATTCCCCAACGCCGCCGGATCAACTTGTGCTACTTGCTCTGTTGCCTTCCCAAATTGTACTACTTGCTCTACTACTGCGTGTACTGCCTGTGGCACGGGATACTATCCCAACGCTGCCGGGACAGCTTGTGTTTCTTGCTCAACTGCACTCACTAATTGCACTGAATGCACTTCCACTTCTTCCACATAAACATGCACTAAGTGTGGTACTGGATTCACTCTCACTTCTGGAACTTGTGTGTTCGCTTCTAAGATTGCCTTCGCAGTATTGTCCCTCGTTGCTGCTTTCTTGTTTTGAAGATATTGGCCAGCTTTTCTTTAGCTTTTGGAAGTTTGTTTACTTATTCTATGTTTGTGAACGAGTTGGAAATTGCTTTATTTTTGAAATCATCTCTACATGTTTTAATTAGTTTAATCAGATACCTTATTGCCCATTATTTCGCATAAAACTCAACTATCTCTGTTTATTCAATCCTCCAAACAACGAATATTCATAAATGGTATGCATTGGATGAGTAATTGTTCTTTTCAACTTAGAAAATGGTTTTCATTTGAGCAAACTTAGTTCTCTTAGTTCTTCTTCAAGTAAAATAAATCAAATACGCATTATTCTTGAAAAGTAAAATGTGAAAAAGTCTCATAACAATTTTTTTCCCATATTTATTGGAAAATTTAATTAAATCTCATAAAAAAAGTTCATCAGTTCCCCATTCTTGGAAATATAAAAAAATCTCGGAAACTATTTCTTCGTATTCTTCCCTTCTCCCCTCCCCCAATTGTTTAAAAAATTTGATAACGTCTCTGATAAGAATTCAAATTTCAATATTTTTATTCTTTAATTTGCATGGCTTAAAATACCATCTTTTTTAACTCAAATAAACCCTAGCTTTTTCGAAAATAATGGAGTAAAGGAAATTTTTTCTTTAGTAGTTGCGGATAAATCAGATTAGCCTTTTTATATTTTACATTTCTATTGTAATTAAAACTCTTTTCTAAATTGCCTTCAAGCTGTCTAAGGGAATCAATATGAAGCCTGAGTTGAAAAAAAGAATACTATAATTCTCAAACCCAAGGGAATTCTTTAAAAAAGTGGAGATGAAGATAAATAGTCTTAAAATTAGAGAAAATTACTATTTTTCCCTTGAAATGAAATTGACAATGCTGAAAAGAACAAAAACAAAAAAAAGATTCATTTAATAAAAAAATTAGGGAATATAGCTGGTGATTGTGAAATATCCATTTATTAGTTAATATAATACTTGAAGGTTTAATTATTTTACAGGATATTCAAAATCAAAGATAGAAAAGTGGGAGAAAGTAAGAGGAAAAAGAAAGAAAGATAAGTAAATTTATTTAATCTCTTTTGATTCTTTCTGTTCCCACTTTCCATAAGGAGAAGAAAATGATCGATTGAGAGCAAGCTGAGTGACTTATTGTTTGCGATTTATATTTCATTTATTTTTGACATAAAAACTGATTAAAATGATCATTTATTTGATCTATTTAAAATAATTAAAATAAATTATCGAAATGAATAGGGTAATTGTGTTTCTTTCTCTTTTTAGTATTTTCAAAAGAACTGAACAACCCTAATCCTTCACTCTTTCTAAATTTTTTCGGAAAAAATTAATAAAATATTGCACCTCATGCTATTGTGCTTTCAATTTTGCTACTTTCTCAAAGCATTATCCACTCCCTCTCTTGGATTTTGTAATAGAGAGAGAATACTTTAAATTATAATTTTGAGCCTTTGACACTTCGGCAGATCTAATCTCAATTATTTCATTGATTTTTTTTTATTCTTTTTTCCTCAAGCAAAACCTAAGGGTCTATCCTTGAAAAGAAACAGTTTTAATGCTCTTGTATGATTAATCTTGAAAGAATTTTGAATAAATATGCTAATTCAATACCATCTGAATTTTAAGATAAAGAAGCAAAAATTATTGAATTACTTACTATTAACAATTATTTATTCCATCAGTTTTCAACTTTTACAGATTCCTTTTCAAAAAATTGTAAGAGATAATATTTTTAAGTGGCATTATGAAATGATCTTCCTTTTTTCATACAATCTGAATTATGATACAAATACATAGCTGCATTTATTAACTACTTAATTATTGATTATTTTTTTATTTATCAAATTGTTTTTTTCTTCTTCCGTCATTAACTCTCTAAAACAATAATTTTTTTGCTTTTTATTAACTATCTTTTTAAATTCATTTGAAAAAATTAATTATTTCAAATGAGAACAATAGCTCCATTGACATGAGTTTTGAAATCAGATCTATCCTCATTAAATAATTATTTTACTTCATCCTTACAGCAATTATTAATATCCTTTTCGGTCTTGATTTCCATGATACCCTCACCAAAGGCATTGAGGAAATAAAAATACTTTAATTTCAACAATTCAATAGAAAGGCAACTCAAAATACTTTAATAGCAGCAATGCAGTCATAAATCAATTTCTTTTTCTGAGAACCCATCTATTTTATAATTAAATAATAAAATGATTTAATAGCAGCTAATACTGCTTTCATTATTTTTGATTCAAGTAAAAGATATTTCTCAAAATAATCTTCCATAGCAGGGCAACAGACACAGATTAATTTAGTTAATGAGTATACATCCTTCTCTATTCTTCTGAATAATGAAGTTGCTCAGAAAATATCAGATAACCGTCAAACAACAAAATTCACAATAAAAAGATAACGAATTTTCCTATTTAAAACAGGGATGTGCCTCAAAAGAGTATCCTTTACGCTCACTTTCCAAGGATCTGGCCTAGATTCTAGGTTTCAAATAAACTAATTACAATTCCAGTCTCTTTGGCTCCAGTGAATAGAAGCCCAATCTGCAAACCTCATCAGTCGAACTCAAAAAAATACAGAAGATCTTTGGTGCAAGTTCCTTGTAGCCCAGCATATCCTTCTCCTTTCGCATCATAAATTCCTCCCAGCAAGGAAAAAACATCCAGTACACCAACACCAACAGGAGAATATGGTTAATCTAGATGAATCCTGTATGATACACTCCACATCAACAATTGCTCTCTCTTTCAGATAATGTTACTAGTATAGTTGTTCTTAGAGTAAGTAAGAAGAAATAATGCATCCACAGACTACTAATAAAAGATTCTGCAAAAATAGAATACTCGTAAGCATTGTAATCAGCTCTACTTCGAGAGTCACAAGATGATTGATGTGCTCATTGATTGCAATAAAAATTGTTTAGCTGCTACAGCTGCTGATATTTGAAAAAAATATTTAGATGATTTATCACAAATCGACAAGAAGAATATCTTTGCCAAAAAGCTCAAATTAAATGCCCTCAATTCTCAAAACATATTGAAGCAACAACTCACAAGAAGCAACGCCGCAGTGATAATGCAGTATTAAATAACTAACAAATTTCCAAATTCGAAGAGTAAAGAAAGTTGATGGCTTACCCGTCTTGTCCTTCTGCTACTTTATTCGTAAATTTCCTTTGATTTATTTGCTAAATGTTTTACTAAAAGGTGAAGTCGATGCTGACCAAAATGCTTTCATTCCTTCACCACCACATTAGATCATCAATCAGAACTTAAATGATACAATAGCCACAGTAGAGAAGGTTTCTCTATTTTTTAATTACATTCAAATAAAAAGAAAGCAACTAACTCAAGAGATTAATCAATACTTGTTGGCTTCATTTAGTAATTCAAATAATAGTATCACATTAAGACACCCAATAATTTTGATTTATGGATTCTAAAGATATTAAGTTTTTCTTTCATTATCCTTGAGTTTGAGAGGGTTATCGCTGATCTTTCAATTTTTACTGGCCTGAAAGAAATGAAGGATTTAATTGTTTCTTCGTGTTTCTCCTCCTAAATAATAAAACAACCATCTTAGACATCAGTTCTTTGATAAATAGGTTCCATTTTTATTAATTGATTCTGCTAATCTATGCGTAACTCCAAATAATAATGTGATAAATAACTCAATACAGTTTACTCTTCAATTAAGAGAATACAAGAATATTTAATTATTGTCTTGGAAAATAAGTGGATTTGAAATTATGATAGATAAGATGAAAATTTAAATTATTATTAAAATTTTTTAATACTTTTCTGTTTTTTGTTAATCCAATGGTATCCTCAAACATTCTAAAGATGTAATTCAATTTACTAAAAAGGCTATTTAAAGTTTAATACTTTTAAATGCTATTTTCCTCAAAATCATCTTCATTTTTTAGTTATTTTTTCCTTCCAATCTCACAAATAGCTTCATCCATCAAGGAGAGCATAAAATGGTATTATTAGCAAAATACACAGTGATACACTAATAAAGAAAAATATAAACACTTTCCCATAATACATTCATATCCAACATGCCCTTCATATTCCCCAATTCAATCCAATAATCTAGCTTTGATCTGATAGCTTTCATGTTATTTTTTTAATCAAAAAGTCTTAATGAAAATCAGAAATTATGACTAAAATCTTTTTGTGAGATTAAGGATATTGAAAATTTCTCCTCAAAGAAACATCACAAATCGAACCTCATCAAGACTCTACAAACTAAATAAAAGTTCATTTTCCTCAACTCAAAAAATGCTTAATAATTAAACTCTTATTTTCAGATATTATCTCTTCCAAATAGAAATTAAATGAAAACATATACAGACTTTTATGATGATTAACTCTTCAATCCAACAATCTTTCTTAAGAATGATTAAATTAACAAAAAAGTATTTGTTTTTTGAAGATAATCATCTAAAAGATAGAAATTGCTTTTTCTAAGAGCAAAACTAAACATTTTTTTTCATCCTTTTATATTTATTCTTATTTTAAGCTATCTATTTCCCCTCATTTTCATTTTACAGCATGGATTTTGTTTCTTCCTTTGTTATGATTCTGTTTGCAAATTAAATATAACTTATTTGTTCTTGGGCTCTAATCAATTCAAGTTCCTTTTAATATAATTAGGATATTTTATTTGGGTACTTTCAAATTTTGTAAAGAATTTAATTGTAAAAAAAATGGCTGCTTTTAAAGGCTAAAAATAAATTGGCTTAAGAGCTTATTATTTTCTCCTTTTGGTACTAATTCAAAGAATTCTCTTGGATTTGTAATAGATTATTATTTTTTCAATACAAGCTTTTTGATTGTCTTCGATAGCTCGAAGGGAAATTTTCTGAAAGGAATTTTTAATTAAAAGGGGAAATGTGAAAATTAATAATAAAAAATGGCTCTTTTAGGAGATTTTGAAAATATAAAAAGAAGGTTTTAAAATATGTTGCCTTCATTTTTTTGAAGAGATTTATTATTGAAAATTATATGAGTGTATTTGAGTTATGAAAGGATGGCGTTTCTTGAATTTACGGTAATAATATGTAGAAGAAAATAAAGCTTTTTTATTTGTCAGCTCTTTTTAAGAAGAAGGTTATTTGATTTGAGAAAATTATGAAGTTTTTTATGTAATTTTATTAAAACAAGTAGAAGAAGATCTGTTTGTGAAAAGATATTTGGGGGGAAAAGGATCAAACCAAAAATTCTGAAATTCCTTTTGTGAAACTCATAAATAAATTGTTAATTAATAAATATCCAGTGGGTGATCCAAGGATGGGAATGGGTGCGAAATATCGTGCGAAGGGAAAAAATACAATATGCTTTAGAAATCGAACCTTAATAACTGATTTGATGGGTGAAGGTGTTTTTAATTCTTGGGAATCAATAAGAGAGACAATGAAGATGATCTTTAAACAATTCTATTTTAGCTTTGAAATACTGTCATATATTTTCTCATAATGAAATTCATGACAAAATTTAGAAAGGATCCAATAAAAACACTATGAAATTGTTTTTAAAATCAAAGAGAAGAAAGTGAAAGAAATCAAAAGAGTTTGTATTAATTACTTTGAATTCTCCCCAATCTTCTCAACTAAAAATATCAAAGGAGGAGAAAGTGATCCAGTTGAGAAGCATTCCAAGTGCTTTTATTTTATGAGAAGGGCAAAACAAAAATGATTCAATTGTTTATTTAAACAGCTTAAATATTATTCGTAATGCCCTTATTATTTTTTTTATGATAATTATGAAAAAAGCAAATATCTTAGTTTAATATGGATATTTCCATTTCAAAGAAGAAAAAAGAAGGGATATTCCTCCCTCATCCTGAGACTATTAATTTCTTCTCAATGTCTCCTTGGTAATAAAGAATTCTCTAGGGTTTGAGAAAATAATAGTTAATTTCTAATAAAAATTATCATATTCTCGAAGACAGCTTGAAAGGAAACTTTTTGATTGGATTTTTAATTAAAAGGGGGGAAATATGTAAAATAATAATCAAAAATGGCTCTTCTAAATCTCTTCTCAAAAAATAAAAGGAAGGTTTTAATTGCCTGGCATTAATGTATTGGAAACTTGGAAGGAGAGGAGGATTATTAAAAATAATGAATTGTTTTTCAGTTGAAAAGATGACATTTGCTAGAATAAAAGGTAATACTAAGAACTTTGAAGAAATCAAAAGCATAAAAATCCATTTATTATTTAATTTCTGAGACTTTTTAAGTTTCTGAATAATAGAAAAATAACTCTTGTCTAAAGTTTTGATAATTTTTGGAAATCAACAAGAAAGAGAGAACATGAATATGATCTTTAAGCAATTTTTTTCAGAAATGAAATTATGTCATTCTTTTATTTTCAAATGAAATTTATGATAAAATTCAAAAGGATCTTATTAAAATCTATGAAATTGTTTCAAATTCACAATCAAATAATCAAAGGGAAGAAAGCTAGAGAAATCAAGAGATTCTGAATTAAATCACTTTGAATTCTCCTCAATTTTCTCAACTAGAAATATCAAAGGAAGAGAAAATGATCAATTTGAAATTTATTCCAACTTCTTTTATTTTCTGAGAAGACCAAAACAAAAATCCTTCAATTATTTATTAAACAGCTTAAAAAATATTCGTAACGTTATTATTATTCTTTTTGTGATAAATCTGAGGATAAACAAATATCTTTATTGATGGAGTTTCTAATTTTACTTTCTTTCTAACATGGTCATTTCCACTTCAAGTAGAAAGAAATAATACGCCTTATCCTGAGACTTTTAATTTCTTCTTCAAGTCTATTAGTTATTAAAGAATTCTCTTGAGTTTGGGAATAATAATTATAAATTATTTAATTCAAGCTTACATATTTTTTAAGACAGCTTGAATGGAAGCTTTTTGAAAGGATTTTTAATTAAAAGGGGGAAATATGTAAACTACAAATTAAAAATGACTTCTTTAATCTCTTCTCAAACAATAAAATGAAAAGGCTTAAATTATGTTGCATTAGTGTATTGGAACTATGGAAGGAGAGGTTAAAAATAAAAAATTATTGAAGTGTGTTTGAATTGATATGATATTATTTGCTTAAATTTTATGTAAAATAAACTAGGTTGAGAAATCAAAATCAAGAAAATCAGATTTATTGTTTTTTAATTTCTGAGACTTTTTAAGTTTCTCAATAATAGGATAAAAATATTTCTAAGATCTGATAAATTTTAGAATAATAATAAGTTAGTTTCAGTTGGAAGCTTACAGATTCTCTAGGCAGCTTGAATACAACTTGAAAAGGAGTTCTAATTAAAGGGAAAAATGTAAGTTAAATCCAATAAGGCTTTTCTATTCTTTTTAAAATCATGAAACGACATTTTATTATGTTTCCCTCATTTAAAGTAATAACACAAGGTTTGTTTTAGGGAAAAAATGGTTTCTCAGGCGCGTCAGCTAATAAGAAGTAACTCTTCAATAAAATTATGATCATTTGTTTTCTGAGACTTTATCAAATTTTTCAAAAAATGTGAGAAGATTTAATTATCTGAGACTTAATTTGATTTTCCAAGAAAAGTGGCTTCTTTTATTAGTGAAGACACTAATAATATCTTTTTTATAAATGGTTTTTAAATTGGAAAAATCAACCATATTATGTAAATTTGTTGTGAGAATGATTGATTCAACAAAAATACTCAATATTATGAGAAACAAGTCATTTTAAATTGAAGGAATAGAAATGTGTTTTAAAGACAATATAAAAAATGTGAAATCTGAGAAATTATAATACGAAGTACTAGAAGAGATAATCTCTAATATTCGGAAATATTATCACATAATTTAATAGCCAGTTAAGCTTATGAAAATTAATAGCAGCCACAGGATATTTTAGGAGAATAGTTAAAAAACCTGTTAATCAGTTAAATTCAACAAATAGCTAAATCATTAAAAATTAAATGATAGTTTAACCATTAAACCTATTGTTTAAGCTGACAAATAAGCACATTTTATTAAGAAATTCTCATTTTTCTTCAAAATAAACTCTAAAGACATTGCAAGAAATAAAAAAATAATTCAAAATAAACCTGAATTTTTATTATTGAATCTACTCCTCTTTCTCCCCACAGGCTCTTTTCAATTTCTTTTTCTTCTCAAAGTACTTTTAGTAATAAACCAATACAAACGAATATCCCGTATGTTTGCTAGCCATCTGTTAAATTGTAGGCTTAAAATAGTGAATCTAGGACATTTTTTCTATTGAAATATCGAATATCAAATGTAAAAACCACCAGGGTTGTCTAAAACTGTGTACAATATGTGATTATTATGGGTTTATTTTTCATTTAGTTCCATTGAAAATCCCTATCTTTCAAATACTGAGATTTCACCCATTTTGTGAATAATACACAAAGGAATTTCTGCTAGAAATTTTCAAATCATTTAAAACAAAATTCAAGGAATTCCACTAATACTTTATTAATTTAAACAGTGAATCTGAGATCCAATCTAAGAATAGTGGAAGGTATCTTCTTTCTCAGATTATTTCTTAAATTAATGCAGAGACTTTAGGAGGAGGGGAGAGGGAAAGATAGAAATTAAGATTAAGATAAGTGAACCAAATCAGGTTACACTGGACATTTTCCTGTTATTTATTTTTATTTTAGGTGAGGTTAAAAAAACAATAAAGCTTTAAAGAAAAACAAGAATCTTGCAATTAAAAGCTTTGGTAGGGTTGGCTAGATAAATAGTTATCATAAGTTGTGTTTTAAATCAGCTAACAAAGAATAATAAGGAGTTTTAAGGTATTACAGTTGATTGAAGTTAATAAGTGCGTATCAAATGATTGAATCATCCTTGTGAGGGAGGAGATGTGAAAGAAAGGTCTAAGGCAAATTTATCTCTGAGTTTTTATCCTATATTGCATTTAAATAATCGGGGACTTTGGAAAGAATATCTGTAATAATTAATACCAAAATAATCACAAATAACAATTCTCAAAAAAGAAATGAACAAACTTTTCGCATTCTTCGCATTTGCAGCACTGATCTCTTTTGCTTAAGCGTCTTCAGTAACTTGCGTTCCTCTCCAAACTAATTGTTCTACATGTACTTCTGCCGATACTACTATTTGTGATGCCTGCGCTACCAGTAGTTCTTACCTCGCTTCTCCCAAATGTACTCTTTGCTCAGCTACCATTACTGGTTGTGATACTTGTGCTGCTCCTGCCTCTACTTGTCTTTCCTGTCTCACTGGATATTACCTCAGCTCCGACTCCAAATCTTGTGTTTCGTGTGCTACTGCCATCACTAATTGCAACTCTTGCACTTACGCAAATTCTGCTGAAACATGCAAAGGTTGCTCTACTGGATACACTCTCACTAACAATGCTTGTGTCTTTTCTTCCAAGATAGCCTTCGCATTATTCGCTCTCATTGCTGCTCTTATGTTCTGAAGAGACTCATCAGCTTCTTTTAAGCTTTTGGAAGTTTGTTTACTTATTATTTGTTTGTGAACGAGTTGGAAATTGCTTATTTTATTCAAATATTCCCATTCATTTTTTGATTAGTTTAATAATAGCTTATCTGTATTATTAATGACAAATCACTCTGAAAAAATAATAAAAAATGATCGAAAACAAACTTTAATCAAACAAAATGAGAAATAAATATATGAATATCATAAAGAATTAGCAATGAAAAAGCACCCTGTGAACTTGACAATGAAATTTTAATCTTTCAATAAAGAAATGATCCTGATTTATTATTACAAGCTTCTAATTTAACAGATGGCTAGGATACAAGGATTGATTTTTTCTTGAATAGCTGATTTTTACCAAGAATGCGTTGAGGAAGGAAAAGAAACTGTAAGTTGATTATGGGGAGAAAGTGGAACTACCTCTAAAATCAAAAAATTCAGGTTTATTTTTAATTGTCCTAGACTTCCCAAACAGTCTTTCTAGTTTCTCATTGATAAAAAGGCGAACTTTCTATTAATATGTGCTTATTTTTTGTTTAAACAAGAAGTTTCATATCTCAATCTTTCTTTAATTTCCTATCATTCTAGAAATTTGTTGAATTTTAACTGTTTAGCAGTTTTTTTTCAAAGATATCTTCATAAAAAATCCTGTGGCTCTTATTTATTTTAAAGTTAGGCTATTAGATTGAGTGATAATATCTCCCAATGTTACGAATTATCAGTTCTAATACTCCTTATCGTCATTTACCAAATTTCACGCTTCAAATTGATAAGAATTCAACTTTCAGTATTTTATTTTTTGATCTACAAGGCTTAAAAATATCATCTTTTTTAACTCCAACAAACCCTAGCATATTTGAAAATAATGAAACAAATAGGGAAGGGAAAATATCTCCTAGTAGTTTTGGAAAAATCAAGTTAACCCTATTATTTTTATTTTTCACATTCCTATTAAAAATAAAACTCCTTGCTAAATTCCCTTCCAGCTGCATAAGAGAATCTGAAAGCTTGAATTGAAAAATAAAAAAATTTAATTCTCAAACACTAGAGAATACTTTTATGAATTAGAGAAGAAGATAAATAGTCTTAAAATTAGGGAAAATTACTTCTTTTCCCTTGAAATGAAATTAGCCATGCTGAAGACAAAATAGCAAAAGAAGAAAATAATATTCATTTTTGGTAAATTTGAGCTGCAGATTGTGCGAAATATCAATTTATTATTTAATATGGGAGTTGAAGATTCAATTAACTTCCAAGATATTCAAAATCAAAGCTATAAGAAAGTGGGAGAAAGCAAGAGAAAAAAGTAAGAGAGACAAATTAATTATTAAATCTCTCAAAATCCTCCATAAACTCCCTTATCCCAAAGGAGAAGAAAATATCGATTGAGAGTAAGCTGGGTGGGTTATTTTTTGCTATTTAAATTACATTTATTTTTAACAAAAAGTATAAAAAACTAATTAAAATGATAATTTATTTGAACTAATCCCTTTTCCTCCAAAATATCAATACAATTATTCAACATATTTTATAACCTTCCTTTTATTTTTTTGGGAAGATATTAGAGGAGTCATTTTTTATCATTTGTTTACACATTTCCTTTTAATTAAAAGTCCTTTCAAAAAAATTGTGTTCAAGCTGTCTTCGACAATCTGTAAGATTGTATTGGTAATTAATTATCATTCTCCCAAACCTAAAAGAAATCTTTATTACCTGGAGACTTTGAGAAGAAACGAATAGCCTCAGGATAAAGGATATTCTTTATTATTTTTCTTCTTTGGATAAGAAATGACGTTGTAAGAAAGAATAGTAAAAGAAGAAACTCCATCAATAAAGATTTTTGTTTTTTCTCAAATTTATCATAAAAAGAATAATCATAGCTTTACAAATAAGTGTTATGCTGTTTAATAAACAATTGAAATACTTTTATTTTACCATTCTCAGAAAATGAAAGCGCTTAGAATGTTTCTCAAATTGATCATTTTCTCTTCCTTTGATATTTTTAGTTGAAATGATTGGGGAGAATTCAAAGTAATTTTATTCAAATTCTTGATTTCTCTCACTTTTTTTCCCTTTGATTATTAATTTGAAAACAAATACATGGATTTTTATTGGATCCTTCAATTTTTTCTATGAATTTCATTGTGAAAAAAATAAATGAAAGTATGTATTTAAAAGCTGAAAATTTAAAGAACATATTCATGTTCTCTCTTTTTCTTGGTGATTTTCAAAGAAATAAAGACTCCTTCACCCATCAAATAAGTTATTAAGATTCGACTTCTTTTACAAATCGTATTTTTCCCCGTACGCACTTAATTTTGCACCTCCTCCCACCCTTGGATCTGTCACTGAATATTTATTAAAAATTTAGTTTTGACTTTGAAAACTATTTTTCATTGTGGTTTGATCCTTTTTTTCCCCAAGGATCTTTTCACAAATTGATCTTCTTCTAGCTGCTTTAATAAAGGCAACAAAGAAAATTACAGGATTTCCTCAGCCAGCTATTATTTTTCTTAAAAAAAGCAGTAGTAAAAAAGGATTAATTGGAGAAGTTCTGTCTCTCCTTTATAAACGAAGACAATTCAATATCTATCAAAAAATTATTAAAAAAACCTAATATATATTAGCTATCTTCACCTAAAAGTGTATCCTAAGCGTAAGAGGTTTATTTTTGTTTAAAAATATTAAACAATAAGAAGTTTAGAGAATGCCTAAATTAAAAAGAAAAGCAAATCTTCTTCTTCTGGGAACTATTTTGAAGTTACCCGTCAGAGCTACTGAATGACAACATGAAATCTGTTTTAAATTAAATATGTTTTCTTGAACAAGAGCAAGGACAAGTCAATTCAATGAAAACAGTAAAAGACATTTATGTTTTTAAAGGCAAATTACAAATTTTAGTAGCTCTAACAGTCAGAGAAAATAAAATGCATTTTGCAGTTAATTGTTAGCGTAACATATCAATTAATCTTAAGAATAAAATCAAGAAAAATAGATTTTTCATTACAAAACTTAGAAATATAAACCCTCTCAGCATCGAATGCAAAACAAGGCAAATTTTCAGAAACTACAGCGATTTTCATAAATAATATGGAAAACTGATAGCATTTCATCAATTTAAATCGATAAGAAAGAATTTCATTCAATTTAAAGATCGGTTGAGTTGCTTTGAGAGCAAGAACAAGATAGTGGCATTTTATCTGCAAACACAATTGGGACAAAGGAAGAAGCAATGTTAAAA
>Ga0302271_10001593_pt1 | contig 21644 bp, 14 predicted proteins | sample III_Bog_N1_1_FD_198767 | JGI IMG/M metagenome (GOLD analysis project Ga0302271, IMG submission 198767) | Peat permafrost microbial communities from Stordalen Mire near Abisko, Sweden - III_Bog_N1_1 | ecosystem: Environmental > Terrestrial > Soil > Wetlands > Peat | place: Sweden: Abisko... | reverse complement strand
CAAAGCCTTTTAAAATGGGCATTTTCACATTTATGAATTCAACTCTTTAACTGTCCACAAGCTAACCCTACTTAATTAGACAAAATATCATATTTTTATATTACTCGAATCGAGCAGGATTGATGTAAATCCAATACATTAAATATCAACCTCAGTTCTGTTTTGAAATCAATTTTTACACCAATCAAACTATTGATTACAACAAAAATAATTAAAACCTATGAATATATCAATTCAATTTAAAAGCTTTTAGACCAGATCGCCAGATGGCTGCTTCCCCCGAAGATATCAGAACAGTAAAATACATAATCTTGGAGTGTAATTGGTCGAATTAGCTTGAGTGGGAATTTTAATTGATTTTAATGGATGAATTAATTGAATTTTTTTTTCTTCTAATTTTTGTTTTCCCAACACACAAAATTCATTTGGTTTTAAGTAACCAAAGCCTGGAGTGCTGAAATTTCTTTTCTTCTTTTGATAAGCTTTTCCCTATCAAGAAGAGCTCAAGAATTTAAACTCGATTTGCTTTGCTTCTTTTTAATGGTGAAAAAAAAGATTAGAGAAGAAAATTACAGATCAGAAAAATTATTCTTCTTGTAATTTTACATTTCTTGGGAAATAATAATTAGTAACCGTGTTGATCTAGTCAATAAAAAATATAAGAATCGAAATATCTCTCGAATCTAAATTGACTTTTATACAAACATAATTTCAAATAAAACTTGTTGGCTCCAAAAGAATCTATTATTTTTATTGTGTCTTTGGAGAAGAATAATTGAAGGTAAATATCGAAATGCTTTTACAGCTTTTTTTCGCTTGTTTTTAACAAGAGAAATATTTCTGTTTTTCTTGCTTCTCCTCCCCTCCCCCCCAAAAAAAAACATTCTCAAATTATCTAAAACGATATCTTTAAATAATTAAACACTCACCAAATCATAAAGAAATTACCGCAATAAAATCTAATCAAATAGATAATTCAACGAACTGGGTGCAAAATAAACACTGGAAGATAGGGAGGGGGATTACCAAAATATAAAATTATTAAAAAGATACACTAAAGGTGAATAAGAGGGGAATTCTTACCACTAAAAGATATCACAACTCGGAGCTACACGCAGCCAAAAAAACAAAACAACCAAACACTCTTATTTTTTACAATAATCATACACAAAACACAAGTCGTTGAAATTATTTTAACAATTACAAGAATAATAATAATAATCTCTAAGAACAGAATTCTATGAATAATCTTAGAACCGAGCAGCTTGAATTTCATTGTGAAAAGGGTATCGACTTCCTCTTAACATGGATCAATGATTTGTCTGAGTATGCTGACTTATCTCTCCAAGAGCATGCTGTGAGTTTGCTAGTTAGTCTCATACGTTCTTTTCCAACAATCAACTTGAATTTTCTTTGTGCCTATTCTTTGCTTTGTACTCACTCCAAACTGCCTGAATTCAATGGTAACTCCATGGAAATATTCTCAGCAATGGTGCCTGAGTTTGAAGGACAAATTGAATATTTCAAAGAGATCCATGCTGCTTTACAATAACACTGTGAAACCCTTGCTGATATGATATCTTCTGTGACTATTTTTGAGGAGATTAAAGTTAAAACTAGAGATATTTTAAAGACAAACAACGATTTAACACTAATTGCTAACATACTTTAGATTATTTATATCCACTATTCAACCTTCGATTCTTTTAGTTCTTCTGAAAAAGCGATGGCAGTCTTACAGGTACTCAAATATCTCGACTGTATCGAAGCTGATTTGTTAAATGAACAATTTCAATCTCCTTGCTATCAGTTACTGATATCTTTATGTGATAACTAAATCGATGAAGAAATTGATAACACAACAAATTCGTGTATTTCTTTTTCTGCATCCCCTTCAATGAGCTAGCCTTCAATAGAGAACAACTACTTCATTGACAAAAATGAGGAGAATTTCACTTTGGAAAAGGAAAAAGATAATTTTTTATCTGAGTTCTTCTCAAATTCCTATACCAACTTGTTGCTTTCTTCTCAGATAAAATAAGAAAACCACTGATTATTGACTTCCAGAACCATCAGCCTTATCTCACATGCTCCTTGCTCGATATCAAAATAACTTCATTTTAAAACTATCATTCACAAGAACTTCAACAATCCACTCTTCACTTACAACTTAAAAGAAGATCTTTTCTGCAAATGTCACCAAATGAACAAAAATACTTCTTCAACTTCAATTTCATAGTCATCTCCATCATTGACTCTATTTTTGGGAGCAGACAGCCTGTTTTGACATCAGACTCAAGAATGTCTGTTCTGCCCATATAAAATAATAGAGCTTCTCACATTTTAAACATTTTCAAGATAGTTATCGTTATCATAATAAAAGCATTGAATATTCTCTTTCTTTTAAAAAAATATAAACCCATCTCTTTCCCATTGCAGAATCTGCTTAACTTTCATAGATTGTATTCCTCTTTTAATGCATCTTTTGGTTTTGTTCGATTTAAACCAATTCATATTACTAATCCATTTATGAAAATCATCCATTTTTAGGGGAGTAAATTTAAAAAACTTTGTTGAGAGTCACAAGGCTCAAGGAAATTAAATATCCTGACTTTTTCCTCAAAAAAAGACAAATCTAAATCCTAATTCCCCCCCTCCTTTTCTCCCATTAAAATTGAAAAAACTAACACTCCAAATTTAAAAAAACGAGCTCTTTATTCATAATATGTCGTGTTTTTATCAAATTAAGAATCTATTATTTAAAAATAATACGTATTCAATATTAAACGCATCATTAAGTGTGCCTAGTCTATTCACTTCGGTTCTTGTGACAACAACAGATAAGAATAAAATGAATAGGTGTGTTTTTTGGCTTTTTTAAAATGGTTGTTAAACATAATTTTTTAAAAGGAAATATTGTCTATTCTGTAGTATTTTAACTGCTCAACATGTTCTTTTGCTCTTTTAAATGTCAAGGAAATATGGAATTATTTGGAGTGTTTGGTTCTTAAAAGGTCATTTTATTCGCAACTTATAATCTACGGTGTAAAAAATTGTCTATTTTTTATTTAAAGATATGTAAGGATTAACATTCAGTAACAACACTAACGCAATACTAAATATTTAGAAAGTTGAAAAAGACAGACAACAGCATTTTAAATTATTTTAAAAATAAAATTCGACTTATTTTTTAAATTTAAGTCAAAATGAGTAAGTATTTTTTAGTAACTGCAAAGAAAAGTTTTAATTCTAGCAATAAAAACAGATTTGTTGCAATGTCGTTTCGGATTGATAAATATTAATTTATGAATGTTATTGACAATTCATTATTGGGATGAAAAATAAAGACAAAAAACGATTGAAGAAACAATAAAATATTTTCTTCTCCTTCTTTTGATTTCTTAGATTTTTTATCATTCAACTTCTATGAAGCTTTTCTTAAAAGAAATACATTATTTATTTAATGCAAACCACAAATAAACACTAAGTTGCTCGACCAATTTAAGAGAAGGATGATTAAATATTACTTTTTTTATGTAAAAAAAGTAATTGATTCTTGAGATCATTTTTGATATACTAAAGTGCTCAATTAAATGAAATTTACCCCTCATCACCTTTTTCTTTATCTTAGCTCTCGGTTTAAGTTAGGCTCTAATGGTTTTTTTCTTCAAGATGTACAGTCTATTTGTTGAGTGGAATGGCAAATATTTTCTCTATGCTATTGTCTTGAACACATTCATTCAGTTGGGAGTAAGAAAGAAGTTGAAATAAGGCTTTGCGTTTAATATCAAAGAAGGAGAATTTCATGAGCATGGAACGATTGCTTTCAACTTCGCTTCATATTATATCTGGAAGTAAGGAGGATATAGTTAATTGACTAGATTACTTTGAAATTAAAATTAAAAAGAGAAAAAAAATGAGAAAAAAATTGCTGAAAAGATCATCAAAATATTAGAAAAGCATCGTTTACTGCTCTCAACTCTTTTGATTATTAATTATTTAGCTGTAGAGGATCTATTTATCTTCATGATGTGATCCCAGCAGATATGGATTTATTGGTATATTACATCTTGTGAAATGATCTTCAGAGTAATACTGCCGCAACCCTTTGCACTGGAATTAAACAATTTCAAATCACTTCAATGAGTATACCAATTGTCAAGTAAACAAAGGCATAGTATCCTCAGAAATAAATACTATTCTTAACCTTTATTGCATGATTATTTTTGACTAAAATAAAAGACTTGAGGTGATATGTTTTAATTTATTATCTGATAGCAAAATTGCTAGATTGGCAGCTCTCGATAAAAGATAACAGCATAAATAAATTAAAAACAACAAAAAATATATGAAATCTCGGTGCAGTTGACTTTTAAGAACCATCTGGACCTTTAATGCTAAAGATTAACAAGCTAGAAGCCTCCATGTGCTTCTTATAACTCTTGATCTCAGAGATTATAATATAAATTCCTCAAAATGTTTAGTCTTGATAATAAGTAATCTCATATGCAATTCAAAATAAACTTAAGGAATTTTTCTATAGTCATTCCTCTCTCTCTATTATGAGAAAACTCTCTTACAGATGCTATTTTATCGCAAGTTTTTATGATGAGCACATAAGATATTTTTCAAAAAAGAGCTCATCAAGAGTATCAAAATAAGTAGGTTCTGATAAGATTTTGTTAATGCGAATCATTTAACTCTTTCAGCTGAAAGAAATGCTGTCTTGATTTCATAACTTCTGAAAAATGCAGAAATCATCCAAAGTGTTGTAATCAAGTATCAGCTACTTTTCCATTACAAATCAATTTATCCCAATGATTTTGCTTTTTTCATATTAAATACCCCTAAACACATGATGCCAACATCTCCAGATCAAAGCTATGGGATTAGATGAAATCAGCTCTTTCTTGGTAGTTTTATTGTAAAAATTACCGAATAACGATGAACACTTTAATAATGTATGCAGACAGCCAAGCCATCTCCTGTTTATCAGAGAGATATATTGATCTATTTATATTGCTGTTATTAAAACTTTGATTGTTTTCTTTTCCATTTAAAGCAAGTAGCCTCTAAAAAAATAGAATAAGCTTTTTTACATTGTTGGATAAAATCATTGTACCTTCAATTAAAACACCATTACTTGAATGAACAGACTTCCTAAAGATGAGACTGATTATGGTTAAGAATAGTCTCAGGAGTTATGTTGGAATGCTGAGGAGAGATATGAATAGAGCACAGAATTTTTTTCTAAGCCTTTTTGTTGTTGTTGAGAATCTTTATGTGAATGTGTGTCTATGTGATTGTTCAGTTTGCATTCTGTAGTTGAAGAAACTATCAACATCAAGAGTTAAGATAGAATAATGATAAGCATTTCAATGATTAACTGAGTTTAGAATGATAAACTAATAATTAATAAAAAGTAACTTAAAAGGTATTAAAAATAAGTAGATATCTAGAAAAGCCCTTATATCTCAGAGGCATTTTTTACAAGTAAATAATGGGTAACACTATCATTGATTTCTCAAGTATCACTGATTATCTCAATCTTTAGGGAAAACAAAATCAAGATATTATTTTGAAACTAAATAAACATGGTAATTGAGTTTGCTTTTTCCAAAAAAGAAACACTATCTTGGTTAAAAAAGTCTAGAATAATTAAAATTATTTTTGAAAATGTTCCAATAAATCCATTTTAAGTCTAATGAATGATATGGGTCCTATTGTTTTTGATTCAACATGCTTGTAAATTGTGATAAGCCTTAAAAAAACATAAGAAGAAAGAGTAGGCAGACCTATGTGTCATGTTGATCAAGCAAAAATATTGTTGTGAAAGCAATTTAGAAGAGTTCAATGATTTAGATCCTCAAATAACTAAATGCATATTATCAGATAGCTACCATTTCATTTCTCAAAAGGGATGTTGTCTCTGTCTTTTTTAGTGTTTAACATGATAGTGATAATCTAAGAGAGTATGTTCAATTCAAAAGTGCCCAAAAACAATCAACACAAAAAATATATATAATTGCTCAGATTTTGTGCAAATCAAACAGATCTCTCAAGGATAAAATAAAAATGCCTCACCATATGCAGAGAGAGTGGGAACAATCAAGAATAAAAAATAAACCTCTGGCTAAGATTAAGAGAACAGTGAGTTATTTTTCGCAGACAAGAGCTTTTTAATCTAAAATTACTATTAATCCACTCGCAGAATTAGCGGGGATGTCGATTTGATTTTGAATTTTAAATCTGCGCTCAATAGTAATATCTTAAAAGAATACATAGGAAAAAAAAAGAAAAACACATCCATCCTCATCATTATCATCATCTTTTAGGTTCACCAACTCTAGCAGAGATATCCATAGCATTTTTCTACATCAAAGTATGATCAAGGATACGTCTTGCTCTTTGAAGATGCCTCCAACATTCTGCTAAGTGCATACTGATCGGCAAGTTTTATCAGTGTGCTTAGACACAGAATGCGCTTACAGCGGAATGTTTTGCTACTAATGCATAAAATATCACTACACGCATTTAGACAAAACATTCGAGATCAACGAGTTCTTGAATGTCATCAACGATAACATCAACGATCTTTCGTTTAATATGCTGCCAACAAGCACCCCGCCAACGTTGCAGGAACTTTTCAAAAGCAAATATGACATTCTCAGGAACTCAAAGGATTCGCTGTTGAAACAAAAGGAAGTCCTAGCAGTCGCCATTGAGAAATACGTGCACTTAGCGTTAGAATCAGCAGACAAGAAGATAATTGCGCTGGAAGTAATGCTGAGATAATTTATTGTTGTTGTTTTGGAATTTGGGAAATAAAATAAAATAAATGTGTGTTTATGTTGGTAATTTTTTGATGACAAAACAGAATAAGAACCCAGGAAGCAAGAGCATCTAGTCAATACAAGAGCTGACGTGCTACTAGGAGAAGTTCTTCGATTTATCTAACTTGCTGTGCGATGAGTTGCATGATTTGCTGATTTATTTCTCGCGCTTTATCTGCAAGAACGAAGATGACAAAATAGAAATTGTCAGCAGCTCAGTAGGGCAATCTGTGAATCCACCAACAATGCCCAGAAGCTAAATTGCTGTGATCGAATAAGAACTCGATGTGACGTGCAGCAACATGCGCAGTTCGGAATTAGTTTTATAGAAACTCGCGAATATTCTCGAATACCTTCCACCTGATAATAGTTCGTCTCATTAGAAACTTTCAGCGATTCCGAGAGCATCCAATGCGAGCAGTTAATATGGCAATAATAGCACTACTAACACGAATAGCAATAGTGGTAATAGTACTACAAGCACTTATGCTGCCTAGCATGGCTCGTCGAGTTCGTTTAGCAACAACACTAACACAAGTATTGCCACGAATAATTACACAAGTTCATAAGGAGGAAGAAGAAACTAATAATAACCATAGCCATAGCCATAACCATAGCATCATTAATCTTAACCAATGGTAGCACCATAGCCATCTTTGTCATCATCAACAACTTCTCATTTGCATTAGCATCAATCTTAGATATCTTCTGCTGCTTCAACAGCTGCCCCATCTGTTGTTTCGTCTAATAGTTTCTAGAGACCAAATTACTCCAAAAGCAACCCATTTAATTACAGTAATACATCCAGGGAAGCTCACTAGCCAGAGAGAACCAGCAACACCAACAACAATGTAGTTTAGAATCCTATTCCAAACAACAATAATAAGCAGCCTCCTTAGGTGTTTTAGTAAAATAACAATAACAATTAATAACCCCAACAATAATAGCAACCACCTTAATAATAGCAGCAGCAACAACAACAGCAACAATTTTAATAATAAAACTACGAATAGCACCCATAGTAACATCAATAATAACAGTAGGTTCCATAGCAGAAATAAAAGCAGCAGCCAGTGATAATTGAACCAGTTATCAGTACATAGCCGCCAGATGATTAAAATAGCTTTTTATAGAAGTTCCAATGGAAACTCAACGAAAGTAAACAGGCTTAGAGCAATCCTACCGAAATGCCAACAGTGCTACAGACTGCTGCACCGTAAGTAGGGAATACCATAAATAACAGTAAATTTGAGAATGCAAGTAAACCACTGGAGAATGTTTAAAATCGAAGTAGCAATGTCATTAGTGGCGAGCAGGAGAAGAACAACAATAATAATACTATTAGTTCAGATGTGATAGAGAATAATGCCCATTCAAATCAGCACCACCATGAGCATACGTCTTCAGCGATGAATAACTCATTCAAGTAGCAGAACGGCAGTAATACAAATACTACCAATTAATATCCAACTGTGCAGGAAACCACCAGCAACGGATAAGAAAAAATATCAGCAGAAGAAAATGTGGTTGTCTATTCAAACAATGGAAATGCTAATAACAGTAATAACAATAAAGAAGACCGCAATAGTTTAGATAACTCAAACACTGGAGATTAAAAAACTACTTTAGAATAATAAACTCCAGCTGTTTAACCTCACACTCCTTCAGATAACAATAGCAACACTAACTAGCAAGGAACTACTAGAGGTTCTCCTCTTCCTTTGAATTCACTCGTGAACCTACCAGGAGGATTATCCCAGCCAGCTGCAGGATCAGAGACTCAACAAAAAGAAGTAACCAGTGATTTATCTTCAGGGAAGAAATCATCAGTGAAAATATCGGGATCTTCCATGTTCCCTGCTTCGTTGTAGTTCCCTTAGCCTTCATAGTAGTTCCCCTCATCTTTTTAACCTGTATTGACACAGTAGTAGACATCTTCATTGTTCCCTTCGTCTATGAGTATTACATAGATGATAGCACCTCCACGAAAAGCCCGAAAAGGAGAGTAACTCACCTAGCAGCGGCTAAACCTCCGTAGCGTCGAGCATTTCTGTGATGCGTTGGAAGTAAACTACAATGATATGTGGTTTTTAGCCTTCCGCTCGAATAAGGAATGTCTGCTGAACGGATTCTATCATTTTCCTATTTTCGTGTATGATTCGACTGTTGGGTCTTCATTAGAGCAAGCGTTGCTTTAAATGACCCTCTACGAAGGAAATGGCTTGTTCACGAAGAAACTGTATGATCAGCAAGTTTCTTTGAAGAAAAACACCAAATAAATCAACGAAGAAGAAAATAATATCATGAACGTCTTGGAAAAGATTAGTTTGAACACACAATTCAGGCTCAGGAAGAACTGCGAATACACGCTGGTTCTCCGGAATAAAACCCAAGAGCAAGAAGATGAAGATAATCTGAAGTAGCTCTATGTGCTGTTTGGAGAGGAGTCCGATTCGGAAGAATCAGAGGATGAAGAGAACAGCGAAAGTTAAAATAATAATGAATAATCGTAGCAGCAATAGCCATAAGATGATCCAGACTAGCTAGTTACGTTTGTGAAAACGAATCTGGAGAATTTCTCGAGTTCTTTCCCAGAAGAAATGAGAATTTTATCGGAAAATAATGAGTCGATACCAGAAGCGTAATAAGCGGATTATTTCATTCCGTTCTTGTGCATACAGCCTGTTGAAGACTACAGGGCGAATAGGAACTATCACAACAATAACAACAACAACAATAACAATAACAACAACAACAGCAACAGCAACAGCAACAACAACAACAGGCAATCATCATAAGAAGGTTAGAAGAATACATTTTATTTATTGAGTTTATACTGAAACAATTAGAATAAGAATATGATTAATTACCATATTTTGAACACTTTCTTGTTATTTATTTTTTAGAATTCAGCGAATAGAGGACTACAGAGAGGCAGGATTCCGATCAACAGCATTCCTCTAATAGTAAAAATAAAAATGATTTTCATATTTTGATTTTTCTAGTTGATTGTTAGACAATATTTTGAGATTAACTGTTGTAAAAAAGAATGTTGCTTTTGAAATGATTGTTTTTTTTATGAATTTTTTTGACTTTGAAGGAAATCAGAAAGAGTTCGTACCTAACACCAAAGCTACAGGAGGATATCAGCAAGGAAATGGTAGCTCAGGCAACAATGAGAATGATCATAGTAGATTTAACAGACCGAATGGCCATCACAAGAGAAAACATCATGGAGGTGCATATGATAACAATTCAGGAAGAAGTAACTCTTACATGGGAATAATATGATGGTTTGGGAAATATAAATGAGGATTAGATAAATAATTTGGAGACATAAAGGGGGGGAATAGGAGGGGAGGGATTAGAAAAAATAATGAGAAAAGATGGATATGTTTAGGGGGGAGGGGGGTTGAAATAATAAAAAATGCAAAAATCTTTTGTCTAATTTTGAATCTTAATCTTAAAGGGATTTATTCTGATTTATTATTTTATCTTATATCTCAAGATGAAAAGGGTTCAACAGTTTCTGGAGCAGCACCACAGAAGAAATAGAAAAGATGAAGGAATTCACAAAAGATAATTGAAATCTAGATTATTACTATTTATTCCTTTCCTTAGCAAAAAAAAAGAGCTTAAAACTCCCCCTTTTTCTTGTGTTATTAAGTATTTTTATTTTATAAGAGTGTTACAAATGATTCAGAGTTAGTAGTTCTACAAAAAATATTATTAAAATAATCTATTGGTAGGTTAGATTGAGACTGGCCAAGAAAATATATCACAGAGGTATTTAAACAAATTTTGTTATTTTTTAACCCAACAAGAAAAAAGAATTTTCTATCTTTTTCTAAGTAAAATACTTATTATTCACTGGGAGGGAGGGGATCGCACTTAAATTCACACACCATTAATCCATAAAATCACTTTCAATAATTGTGTGGATTCAAAAAAAGATATTTTTTTTGGAGATAATATTAATAAATTACCTAACTTTCAAGAACACACACACATACATGATTTGTCGATCTCTGCGTAGTCTGGTTGCATCTACTTCTGCTTTACCAAGAACAAAATTCCTGGGAAGCTTAAACACAATCTGCTAGAGACATTTTAGTTCTGCTTACCCTACCAAATCTTTCAACGAAATCGTCAGGGAAGAGTATTTAGCTAAGAAAACACCTTATGGGAATGTTACAGAGAAGATTCTAGAGCTCGCAGGGAGAGAACTTTACAAACAACCTAACCATCCATTAGGGATAATGAGATTTAAAATGCAGGAATTCTTTTTAAACGAATCTATCCCAAAAGGGCATTTGCATGAGAAGAAAAAGGTCCCATTTATGATCGGAGATAGCTTTTCGCCTATTGTAAGTGTGAAGTAAAACTTCGAAGATCTTCTGATTCCAAAGGATCATGTCTCTCGAAAACGATCAGACACTTATTTTGTGTCAGAAGATTACATTATGCGACCACACGCTACAGCGAATGAAAGGAATATGTTCGAGAAAAATGCAGAGGCTTTTGTGATTTTTGGTAAATTTAAAAAGAAGAAGTTTTTAGCGTTTTTATGAAATAAATGCAAGTTTATTTAGAACCTAAAAATGGTTTATGAATATTCTCTTTAATTGCATGAGAAACTTGATTATTTTTTAAATTAAACAGCTGATTGTTTTCGTCGTGATGAAATCGATGCAACACACTACCCTGTGTTTCATCAAATGGAAGTTGTGAGATCTTATACTTAGGATTATTTCAACACTAAACAAGAAGATGTCAAGATTTAGTTAGTTATGAAGGATATGTAGGAGACATATGAGAGCCTTGTAAGGAATGTATTTGGCAAAGATGTTTAATACAGATGGATCCCTGCATATTTCCCTTTCACAGAGCCTTCTCTAGAGATGGAGATCTACTTTAATGGCAATTGGGTTGAGATGTTTGGATGTGGGATTCTCAGGAAAGAAATCATGAAGAATTTCGGGCGACATGAAGACGAAATTGCTTGGGCTTCAGGTGGAGGATTGGAAAGGTTCTCAATGTTGCTCTTTGATATCCCTGATATTAGGTTGAGATTATTTAAGAAATTTGCTGTAAAACGCAAATAATTTGTACATAATTTTTTAATATTTTTCATATTTTAAACCCGAAGGTTGTTTTGGAGTTCAGACTAGAGATTTTTGAGTCAATTCAAGGCAGGATAGATCACAAAATTCTAAACTTTCAGTAAGTATCCTGCGTGCTACAAGGATGTATCGTTCTGGATCAAGGACATCAGTTCATTTGAAGAAAATGATGTCTACGAGATTGTGCGTGAACTTGGAGGAGATTTAATCGAGTAAGTAGAATGTGTCGACACTTTTGAGAACAAAAAAACTGGGAAAACAAGTAAGTGCTTTAGAATCAATTACAGATCACTAGAAAGAACTCTCACGAATTAGGAGGTAAGGAGAATAATTAAATAAGAGAACACACATATTTTCATACTTTATCTAAAAGATTATTAGCTGTTGTTTTACTTCATTTTTTGTAAAAATAACAACAGATTGATTCCATTCAGTTTGCCATACGAGATTAACTGTAGAATAAGCTTGGCCTTGAACTTAGATGAATGGCACACTTATTAATATTTAAATATTGTTTGCATAATTCTATTTAACGTGTTTGTTTAACCATCATGCTTTATTACATTAAACTCAAATCTAAAAGTCAATACGATCAAATAGAGGATTTAGATTTCTTGCTAGAAACTATTAAAAAGTTTAGATTAGTTTTTTCATCAAAATAAATCATATATCCCAGTGAAAGTCATATTAGTTCATGAAGCCCGCCTAGCTCAGTTTGGTAGAGCGCAAGACTCTTAATCTTGTGGTCGTGGGTTCGAGCCCCACGGCGGGTGAATATTTTTTTAATAGTGTTTTTTCATTTATTGTTTTATGAGGATAAGTATGATTTCCCTCAGTATTTTTCAAAAGTAAAATCTCAAAAAAGCTCAAAATAATAGAGATTTGAAATTAGTTAAACGGTTTCAAAATGATTGGGATATTATGGAAAAAGAAATCATAAACAAAAATTTAATTTAGAGTTAAAATAAGAAGGGGAAAAGTAGATTTTATTTAATAGATTAACTTTAGATAAAGTGGATGGTTAAGATTCTTGTGAATTTAGTTATTTTGAGGAACTGGGGGAGAGTGAATTTTAGATAATACAAAATAATCTAAATGACAATAAAGGTTGACCATCATATAATTCAAGGTAAAAACCAATTGAACTTTAGAGGGATTGAGATTGTGAAAGGTTTTGTGGTTAATCAAGTCAAATCAAATAGAGAGAGAAATGGAAGATATTTTGAAGGATATGGTAAGCCATTGTTGGGATTCTTTTAATTTTTTTATCTTCAGTATAAACTCCAAAAGGAGTTTTTTGATTTGGTTATTTTTGTCGATGTTATTTAAGTTGAAAAATGAAAACAACTATATCATTACAAGGAGAACTAGAATAGGTTTAGTAATCTATTAGTTAGACATGGTCATATTCTTCATTTCTTTTCAAGCTGATTTTAAGAATCTTGGTTTTTTAAGAAAAACAAGAACTTATCATAATATTTTTGTTATAAAAATGGCATTTTTTGGCGACAAAATCAACTCTATTTCAGCTTTAAATGCAGAAAAAAAAATAACAAGAGTATCAATAGTAGTTTATTATTTGCTATTAAATTCTAAAATATTTTAAAGTCACCTTAAAACTAAGTCTCTTTTATTGTAAGAAAAAGACAAAAATAAAAGTAGTTTAATACTACAAAAGCGAATTTAATTATGAACCAAGTTTCATAACATAAAACTAATAAATTCGATATCAAACAGTATCAACAATGTTTACCCATAAGTTCTCTCTAGATATTTCTTCTCTCTAATATATTTTGATTAAATACAAAAGTTAATAAAAGCAATAAACAATGAAATTACAGCTACACAGTATTGAGTCATACTTTTGTCTTAAAATAAAAGATACTTTATACCTTAAATAAATTGACCATAGCCGAAGAAAGTGAGAATGCAGAGAATACAAAATAAATGATGGATTGCTTCAAAATAAAATAATAAATGAAAAAATGTATCTAGACACTCACCATTTGTAAATTAAGCGAAGATTTGTTTATCACTAAATTACAAGTTTTTGAACTGGATCAGAAGGCTAAAATATGATTTATTAGAAAATAATCTTGTTTTTATGTTAAAATTTTGAAACGAAACATTAGATTCAGAAGGAATGGGAGGTTTTATTATTAAAAAAAGTGCAAAAATGGCTTAATGGGCACTCGATAAAATGAAAAAAAGATAAATTTTTGTTAAAAAAGTGAGCATTAAATTATTTTTCAGAATCTGATTGCAAGAAAGAAATCGAGAGAAAAGAATAAGTTGGACATTTGAGGATCTTCAATTTTTGAAATCGTTTTTCGAATAATAATAATCTGACAAAGTAGTACATAAAAAGAGGTTGTTTTTATATTTTCTATCGTTGTCTTGGCTATTACATTGAAATAATGTTTAGGAGACTTCATATATAATTAAAAGAAAGGGGGAAAACTGAAGAGAGACGCTGAAGATAAAGAGTGAGAATTTTGTTATGTTTGTTTTTTGTTTGTGATTTGACTCGATATTGAAGCGTAAAGAAAATCGAGAGAGAGTGAACATTAAAAAACATTAATTAGAACAAAGAGCAATAAATTCAAATGACATCTACTCAGATGGTCAATGGTTAGGAGAACTATCTAGATAACATCGAAGAATTTCCTGTTTGGATCATAACTGCTGTCTAAAATAAAAATGAAATAGTCTAGCAAGCCGAAGAGGAAAAACCATGTGATGAAACAATAGGATATCTACATATTGTAGATGAATATGAAAATGTTGATAAATTTAAGCATCTCCCTAGACCATCTGATGGACATAGTAGGATTTGTTTTGATTTTTAAAGTGTTCAATTTTGAGGGATGGTAAAGAGAGAGAGAGAGAGACAGCGACATTAAAAAAGAATTTTAGTAGCAAAAAATATGCAACCAGCATAAGTAATCAGAGAATTTAAAAAACAGCGAAATCGAAATTTCAGAACCTAACTAAATATTATACTTGTGTTGTTTGGGTTTAGTTTCTGCAAAAGGAAAGAAAGAAAGTTGCTCGATTGAGATGATGCTAGATATCAATGAACATTTGTTAAATTTTATTTTGCTTTTTTTGTTGTTGCAAAGATGTAAACAAATCGAAGGTGAATATGCCTAGTTTTGAAGTGAAGATAAATCCTTTTAAATAAGGCACTGACAACGCAACTCCTAATTAAAATGGAAATGCATCTTAGAGCCTAATTTTGATTAATGGAGTTGAATCATCTGCTAATGGAAGCAAAAAATTAATCGAAAATGGTTATCCGCAAGGAAACACAAACAATTATTTATCCATTAAAAGCGATATCATATTTGGATAAGATGGAAATAATCTCTTGCGGCAGGAAGGAATCGAAGTAGAAGCTAGCTTTGAGGATTCTATGAATGATGCTAACATGGATAATGAAATAATAAATTAAATTGCTGTGTAAATCCCAGAGTTGTTAGAAAAATCAGATATGCGAGAAGCTATTCTTACACCTTCGCTAGTCGATGGATTGAAAGCGCAAGGGAATCAATAGCCAGAGAAGAAGAGTGCTTATTCGAAGAAAATAACTGAAGCGAACCAAGCTGATGAGGAGGAAAATATGCTTTTACCTAAGATCGATGCTAGATCGTAATAGTTAGAATCTGGAGGTAACGATGAGGAAAAGGAGGAATTAGTTAGGATGCAGCAAGCACAGCGTTTAAAAGAAGAATTAGATGAAGGTAAGCTCATGGAAGGGTATGAGACAGATGGTCCAGCTCCAGTGGAAGATGAGAAAATCATACATACGTTAGTTTTTCGTGATTCCTAGTAATTCCACAAGAAGAACATTTCGAGAGAATTAATGGCGGAAATTCTCAGGGATTTTAAGTATATTTAGGTGCATGATGAGTGCAGGACGGAATGCTCGTATAAAGAAGGAGGCAAAGAATGTAAGGACAAGAGAATTAAGGAATAATTACGAACAATAGCGAAGGATATTCTGAAGGAAGTAGGAAGGAAGATTCTTTCTGGGTCATTTAATCTGACTCAAATTAGCTTTCCTATTCGAGCGATGCTTCCGAAGACTGGTTTAGAAAAAGCATTGTATTCAACTTCGCTGTTTCCGCTGTACATCACAAAAGCTGCCCACACAAATGATCTTGTTGAGCGATTTAAACTATTGATATGTGCAACTATTGGGAATTTTTACGTAAACCTTGGATTTGTAAAGCCACTGAATCCGATTCTCGGGGAAACATGTGCTGGAATATATCCAGATGGGACACGACTTTACGCTGAATAGATCTCTCACCATCCACCGATTACTTATTTTACCGTTTATGGACCAGATAAATCATATTTTGTGTATGGGAACTACAATTATGAATCGAATGCTAGTTTGAATTCACTGAAACTCAAGAACAATGGATCTAGACATATAAAATTCAAAGATGGGTAGCTTATCTCGTATAATTTCGCTAAAGAAGTGTTTAGCGGTTCGTTCATGGGTGTAATGAAAGTAGAATCTAAAGGAGTGATTACTTTCAAGGATGAAAAAAACAACATTACAGCTGAAATAGTGTTTGATTCGGTGAAGAAACGACCTTCAGATTTTTTATCAGGGAAAATTACAGTGAATAATACAGTTGTTTCAAACTGTTATGGGTCATTCATGGGGTTTATTGAATTCGACAATGTAAGATACTGGGATTATCGATACATACTCCCATATTAACCGATAATTCTTAATGCTTAAATACCATCTGACTAAAGTCACAGGTTGGATAAATATTATCTTGGGAAATGCGATATTGCTAATGCTCAGAAATATAAAGAAGAACTTGAAGAACTACAGAGAACTGATGCTAGACTTCGAACGAAATATGCATAAGCTAAAGCTAAAAAGAAATGAGCCTAATATTCTTACCCAGAAGTTCTTTTTTATAATAATTATCAGTAATTTTCTTTCATTTATTTTCATATGTTTATTCGATGTTGGCCTTGAGTTATTATTTCCTAGGATATCTTCAGAACATAGCAACAACAATAAGGTATTTTAAGAGGTCTAAATACCCAAGTTCTTATGTCTTTTTTGACTTGTTTTATGACTCTTAACCTAGCAATAATTTTAAAAGAAATATTAGTTTGATAAGAAAGAAAGTGATAATATTCTTGTGGAAATTGAATATTTCTATTCCAAATTGTATCCTTTCGTTTCCCTTCTCTAAGCAAAATAAATGGATTTTATTATTTTGTTTTAGTTTTCTTTAAAAAATCAAGAGACATACTGATAGCCTAGTTTTTATTGCGTAGAAATGGAGGAAATAACCTTAAGACAGATAACTTATTTTGAAATGCTTCATTTGTTTTGAAATCTGATCTAAATAACACATTTTTCCAAAGATTACGCTAAATAATTTGCTTTTAGCTAATTCTTGCCATCACATCATTTCAACTCACATTTTCTTTTTAATGAATTTTTGGGTATTTATTCCACAAAATGAAAGGATTACTCTGCCTGGTATTTTAATCTGTGGATACTCTCTCTCAAGCTTGAAACTTCATCTGTTAAAAGCTGATCACCTACCTGTGTAATCATTCTTATCCTCACAAATTGTTAAAAGATTAAAAACACGCACATCAAAAACAATTTTGAGAAAGAGAAAAGAATAAAATGAAGGAAAGTAAGCTCACAGCTAACTTAATCATTGAATCAGTTAGCATGCCCAACGCAGCTAAGACTGATCAACCTCACAAAGAAAGAGACAGATTCAACACAGATTTCTAGTATTTACTTGGAGTTTTAGGCTTCGCTGCTGGATTCGGAAGCGTATGGCGATTTCCTTATCTTGTTTTCAAAAGTGGAGGTGGTGTGTTCCTCATTCCTTATTTTATCATGTTTGTTCTCATTGGATTACCTGCGTTTTATCTTGAAACTTCTCTCGGATAAATGTTCTAAAAGGGCCCACCTTAAATATTTCAAAAGGTACATAAACATAAAAACTTCTTTTTTCATCAATCATTTTGTATCTTCTTAATAAGCAAATTTAAATTTAAAATACTTTTTTTTCTTTCTAAACACAAGATCGCAATGAAATGGAAAGGCTTGGGGTTTTTCGCTGTGTTTGTGAATTTGTCAATGTCAACATATTACAATCTTATTCTTGCATATTCTCTGTATTTCCTGTTCAAGAGCTTTTCATTTCCACTACCCTGGGCACTCGACGATATAGAAACAAGAGCAGAACCATGGAATAAAGTAAAAAAAATTATTGATTTCTTGATCAAGCTTGGGGAGTATTTATTTCGAAGCATTCTTTGTATTGTAAATTATGAGTATATTTTCTTTTATATCACTTTTACTGATTCTAGGAATATTTTTATGAAGATTTCTTGAATTCTTCAAGTGGATTAGGTGAAATTGGTTCCATTGTCTGGCCAATCTTCTTTTGCTATGTTATTTCTCTTGTTGTAGTGTAAAATATAAGTCTATTTATGTATTTTTTTTCATCTTATCATTTCTCTCTCTTTGATTACATTTATAATCCCTTAGGTTCTGCTGCATTTAAAATGGCGTCTAAGTATCAGGCAAAATCACATTATTTACTTCAACTTCCCCTTATGTTTTATTACTGCTACTCATGCTCCGAGGTATCCAGTTAGATGGAGCTTGGGAAGGAATCTCATATTTATTCTCTCCAGATTGGTCTAAACTATGGAGCGCCAGTGTCTGGGTCGATGCAGCTGTACAAGTAGCTTTCTAAGTCAGTACTGGTTCTTCAGTTGTTGTATTCTTCGGCAGTTATCGATGTCCAAATCAAGAACTCAAAAAAACTTGTCTTATCCTACCTTTGCTTACTGTAGCTTGTGGATTCTTAGCTTCACTCGTTATTTTTAGTTTTATGGGGTATATGTCTGTCCGATCAGGGATACCAATCAATTAAATCCCTTTATCTGGACCAGATCTAGCTTTTGTAGTATTCCCAGCTGTGCTCTCCATGATGCCTCTTTCGAATCTGCTCTCAATGGCATTCTTCCTAACAATGGTTTTCCTTGGAATCGATACATAATTTGCGTTCGTGGATTGTTTAGCGGGAGCAATAGAAGATGAATTCGATGGAAAACCTGTGTAGTTCAAAGGGAAGATAATATCAATGAGAACAGTTCGATTAGGTATATGTGTGATAATATCCTTAACTGGGTTATTGTATTGCTCTCAAGGTGGATTCTACTATCTAGGATTCATTGACAGTTACGGAATTGGGATTAATTTAATTGCTACTGTGTTTATGGAATCTGTGTTTTTTACTTGGCAGCAAGATTGGAAGATCGTAGAGACAATGATTCTAAGTAATATAGGTGAAGCTACCCCGAATTCAATCAAATTACTCATGAAATACACTCTGACAACTTTAACTGGGCTGATGACACTTTTTGCAATTATTCTTTAACTGCTCAGTCTCGGTTAGCAGCCATGGTGGTGCAGCTTAATAGGATGGTTCTTTACATTGTACCCTTATGCTACGATACTCTACTATTATTAGACTTATTAATCAAGAGAGGATGAATCTACAGCAGTTCAACAGTCCCAAGAGAAAAACACACAGGAATTAGTTGAATTTTGAAATCCAAAAATATTTATTAAATTCTCTTATGTGTTGTTATTCTCATTGTTGGAATCAGCTGTAAATATGTTTTTTTAACATCCCTAACAAATTGTGCAGTAACTCTAATATTAAGGTCCACACATAAATACAAAAAAAAGAAGCCAAAATCAACCCTGTTTTGAGTTGGAAATCGCTCATTGTAGGAAAAAATATTTTAAACAAAAATACAAAAATTGTAATATCTAGCTATTTTCATGGAACAAAAACTATTCTTTTTTAATTAAGTCCTTCTCTTCCTGTTTTTGCTTCAGTGTCTTTCATTTGAGAGGGTCTAATAGAAAGATTTATTTGTCTGTTATAATCCGACAACATCCCAGATAATTCCTTTTTTGATTTCCATTTCTTAAGAACCAACTCCAGCGATCCAATCGGGTGGTTCAGTGCTTCGAGTATTATTATTGCTCCTAGCTTATGGATAATGTCTTTGTTGGTTATTATTACCGTTTCCATTACCATTACTACTATCTCGAAATAAAGGTTTTCTGAGTGGAGGAGAATTAAAAGAGCAGGAATTATTCATCTTTGCAGCTGCACTAATTGTAGTTTCTAAGATATCTTTGAGATGTCTCAGCACCTCAACATTCTAGCATGATTTGAGCACTTAGTACTGAATCTCTTCTTCTATTTCTCTTTATCTTTTTAGTATCTCCTTCTTGTAGTTATCGCTAGAGTTATTTTGATTGTAAGTGATGCTGCTGCTGTTATGAGAAATATTTTGTTCTTTAGAATTATCAAGAATTTAGTTGATGCGAGCCAAGATACTGTTCTACTCTTGGGAGCAAGCATCCTTTAAACATAATGGCTGTTAACTACTACCCTTGAGTTTCTAAACCAGGGAGATTATTTTGCTAATTAGATTTTGGAGTTCTTTCTTGTCAAGAAAGGGAGCAATCCCACGATTGTTTAACAATTAAGATTAGTTGGCTGCCTATTTGTAATATCTAGGTAAAGATAACTAGTTTTGATGCTTAGCTTGATTATGGATATGTCCTCCTTCAGCTTCTACACTGCTCTCTTGCGAAACACTTGTACTTTGCTAGAAACTGCCCTTCTTGAATTGAACAACTTTGCGTTCTTTTTTGAGATTATCAAGTGAATTCTCAAGGGTTGAGCCGATCATTTAATAAGAGCTGTTTGATTCATTTTGATTCTTGAAACTTGTCATTGATTCCTATCTAGATTTCTGAATATTCGAGCTTTCCCTGCGCTGGTAGGATACTGCAGATATATTGGAGGTATTATGGGTTTATTAAGATTATTAACTTACTTTCATCTGATTAGCAGTTTATTTAATGCGAATTGAAAAGGGATTAGATGAGGAAGTCAGTTGTTTTTTAGATTAATTCGGCGCATTTGTTGTTGCAGTATTTTTATAAATTGTGGCATTTATTTTTGATTCTTCAGTCTTTTTCTGCAGAAAATAATATCGTCGAGAAGATTACCAATCGAGGAGCTTATCTCTTTTGTCCTTTTTATCTTGAAATATGTTCGCTTAGGTTTGAGTTCTAAGTGCTTCAATTGAGGAAATTTTCCTAGGTTTTTCATATGTTGGTCGAATTTTCACTGCTGTTTGCTATCTAAATTCTTAAGGAGGCTTCTTGTGAACTATCAATGGAGAAACAATCTTTGGAAGCTGACTCTTATTTTATGATGATTAGGATGGACAAAATGATTGCTCAGAATTTATATTTTATTCGAGTTTTTGGATCTTTTTCTATGATTGAAGGTTCCCGAGATGATGTGGCTGTTGCAGCGAGTTTGGCAAGGAAGATTGAATTATTTCGTGCTATTTTTTATTGATTTTGATGAAGTAAATAAGTGAATTTGTGTTATTTGATATTGACTATTATGAGAGCTGTTTAGGCTAATCAGCTGCTGATTCTTTCCCACATTGCTCTTGTTCAAGCTGTGAAGAAGACTGCAATATTTCCTGGTTTCTAATAGCCCCTAAAAACCTTTAGAACTTGGAATCAGTGCAGAGTTGTTCCTTAGCTTCTTTCAAAGTCAAAACTAACATT
>Ga0302271_10001592_pt1 | contig 21645 bp, 12 predicted proteins | sample III_Bog_N1_1_FD_198767 | JGI IMG/M metagenome (GOLD analysis project Ga0302271, IMG submission 198767) | Peat permafrost microbial communities from Stordalen Mire near Abisko, Sweden - III_Bog_N1_1 | ecosystem: Environmental > Terrestrial > Soil > Wetlands > Peat | place: Sweden: Abisko... | reverse complement strand
CCCCCCCCTCAACAAAGACAATAGCTAGTCTTTTTGGGAAAAATGATAGTTTTCATAAAAATGCATTTGCTTTTCAGTATTTTCTTGCATTCGTTTTGTGTTTTGGTATTTTATGCCCTCAAGAAAAAGAAAATGAGAAAAATCTTTGAAATTGAAGCAAGAAACAAAAGAACAAATGAGAATACTTACACATTTAGAAGAAACAAAGAAATACAATATTTATATTAGAAGGTAAAATAGAATAATGAATGAGAGTTAATGATTGTTTTGAAATCTAATCAATAAATTTAGCATTTATCCATTAGAAAAGAAGCAAATCGCGAATGAGTTCATATTAGTCTGCATATTGATTTGAGTATCTGCTAATATGCTTCATTTTATGTGACTTAAATCGGAATGAAACTCAAAGATAAATTCAGCAGTTAAATCGAATGACTCAACCATGATTTGATTTTACAATCTATTATAAGTTGTAGGAATACTAATAATACTCCAAATATGACGTAATATATTAAAGATAGATAGGAAATATCATCAACTTCTTATACTGCACATTCGTGAACCTTTTGGAAGAATAAAGTCATCGCTTTCATAGGGATATCATAGGCTTGCAAAGATAACGCTAAATTGCTTGAAGAGTTCATAAAGTAACTGAGACTTTACTATCTAATCACTTGATCAGTTTCAGATAAAATATCTTGTGCTGAGATGAACAGCTGAAGGTATGAAGATAATAACCCTGAAATTCCTGATTTCAAAACTGTCCTAATAATTTTTTATTCATCGGTGAGAATACCTTGCATTTCTGGGTTACATACATATTCAGCTGAGAATTCAAGACAAATTTCTTTACTAAAAAGATCGGAAAGCTATCTTTTCTTGGTATCAAGTGAGTTATCCAAGTTAGATAAATTTTAAGTGAAGTCTTGAGAAAATTTCTAAACAATTGAAATAGACGATAATAGAATTTAAGTTGAGCGCTCTTTATCTGGAGGAGGATAATCAGGATCAGATAAGATGAGTAGTTCACTGTCAGTTAATATTTCATTAACAGCTAATGCAGAGTTAAACGATTAGTAAAGCTTGGAATTGGAATTTAACAACCTTATTATTGGCGTTAAATTTACACTTGACCAATATGCTGACAGCAAGATAGCTAAGAACAATATGCCACACATCGATATTACAGTTAGCACTAGCAAACACGCTTTATATTAGTTTAGCTTCTAACCTTAGAGCCAAGAGCCTAGTATGCTAGTTGAATAATTTTTACCATTTTTGGGTTGTCTCTTTTATCTGTGTTCTATTGACAAAATTTGATTCTAAAAGTTTTCATGCAACGTTGCTACGAACGAAGCAAATGGTATTTGCATCCATTGCAGCTTCCGATCTTTTAATTGATTCACGCATGCTTGTAAGATGTAGAGCTCGCATTCGACATCACTAGTTGTTAGTCTTGTGAGAAGTAACAGTAACTTTTTCTTGTAGTTGTTAAGGAGAACTAAAAAGTACACTCCAAGTATGAGAAATATTATAAAAATACCGATAATGGTACTTCCAAAAGCAGTATAGCAATTGTTCAGAGCAGAGTGAGTGTCTTCGAGGTCATTTGCTATGATGTTGTGGAAAGAATAAAGGAGGTTGGAATATTCGAGGTAGTTTGCATTTAGGAAGTAAAGGCTAAGTTGTTTGTTGAGTTACTGAGATTGAGAAATTCTAAGGAAGGAATTTAATATGTCATATTCAAACTCTAACCTGTTAGTTCGTATGGTATAACTCTCTCTTTTGGAGATAATCAAAGAAATAAATTAGTTAAGACAAATAGGAAAAATACAATCATAAAATTATTGTAATTTGAGTGCTTACCCATATGAAAATACGAGGATATCCTGAGAAATATTTCCTTCTTGTTGTTAGAGATCTTAGAATAAGGATAAGTCTTTTACATGTTCGTCATGAAAAGTTACACTTATTTCTTCCAGTTTGGACTGCAAAATTAATAGATATTGATTGCTGATGGTTGGGTTAATAACTCCTAGATTCATGCTCCTTTCGATAATGCCAACTAGGTTTTGCTAAGAAAACATCATTTTCAGCTGTCCGATGTTGTAGGAATAACTCATTTTAGATTTCAATGCATCAACTTAAAGGAAAACCACCACAGAGACTATCACAACGATTGCCACCAATACTACAAATCGTGCATCTATTTTTAATAAAACAGTAAGAGAAACATTGCAATTACATGTAGTTAAAGATATCAAAAAAAGGGATAATTTTTCATTTTATTCTTATTCTGTTACTGATAAGGTAATTGAGAGGGTTGAGGATTCTTGGATTTTTAGTCTAAACGATGGTTTAAATCATTTCATTATCTTTGAACATTGGATTGATATGTTGAGATTCGATTGAAGCCTAGCGAAGATGTTTGGTATTTTATCGTTTTTGTCGACTTGATTATTCATCTTGAGATGGCAGAGAAGATGATGACGATTCTGGTGGGAAATTAACTTTTTCGTCAGCGTTTGTAGTGGATATTTTTTGGAAAAACTTTACAGATCCAATACTTTTTTTTGTTTTTTGTTTTATGTTGTTTTCGATGATTTCAACGCAATCGGAGTTGATTTGTGAAAAGGCTTCATTGTTTTTGCTGAGTTGATTTCCTGGAAGAACCTCCTTCATTGAAAACTCTTTCGTATTTTTATTCTGACATTCTATTGTCGAAATAACAGGTTCTTATTCTTAACTCTGCAAAGATGAAAGTGGCATCTAAGAATGAAGATTTACAAACTGAGTTTACTGACTTTCAATAATTTTTTAGATATTTTCAGATTATTCACACTTTAGATTTTCTTTTGTTATAGCTTTCATGCTACTAAATACGAATTTTCTGTTATGTTTTGGATTGATAAATTCTTAGTTTGTTGTTGGTGGTTCAGAGGGATTATCTTAAGAATGAAGAACATCATGCTGATCAATCTAAAACATTTTGTTTATGAGAGCGTTATCATCTTATTATCTTGGAGTTAGAACTGCTTAGGAATATCGAGGGCTTGTAGCTAAATGTGTATCTTCATAATTAGCTTTTAACATGACATGAACCGGCAATTCCAGTTCAAAACTTGATTTAGAAGTTTCTTCTAGATTTTTATCTTTTTGAATCTCTTCTTTGGTTTGAACAGGGATATGAGTTGAATTTTACTGAATTTGAGATTGAGGCAACAACGTTGAAGCATTGTTAGTTTAGGTTTTCTGAGATGTAGAAGATGGTTTCACTTCAGAGCCTATATTTGCTTCAAAAGTCATAAATTTATTAGTAATTATATCATTTTTAAAAGTCCATCTTGTTGGAGTTTTTGTAGGAGAACTTATACTTTAGTTAGGATCATTTATGTTTCTAAGTGGAAGAATATCAAGCACTTCTACAATATAGTATTTGCTTGACTCCATTGAATTAAGGTCTTTGTGTTAGTAATTCAAGGTTTTCTCTTGGACATTGATAGTTGCCTAATATTGCCTTGATTTGAAATTCTCATAGTGCTAATTCAAACATACAAAAAATTAGTTTTTTTGGAGGAAATATTGCAAATAATAGTAATGAATTTTTGTATTCATATAAAAGTAGGCTGAATCAAAAGATTAAGGGTATTTTTAGAATTTTGTTTATTTCATCATACCGTATTATTTTGAAGGTAGAACATCTTGAATTTCTCGTTGAAATCATCAGAATCCATCTTAGAAATGTGTGCTTTTTCTAGTTTCAAAACTGAATTTTGATTGCTATTTGTGAATTACTGAAGAAGATGTGGAAGCAAGAACGGGACTACAAATGTAGCTTATTCTTAATAAATAAGAAAATCCTCTGAAATATGATGTTTAGCATTCAATCTTTTGGAAATATTTGAAATCTACAAGGATTCCTACTCCAGGAATTCTTTCAACTTCTGAGATTCCTTAAGAATAGATTCCATGAGCTATGGAAGAATGAAAGATATCTTGAGATAATTCATAACTTCGAAGACCTAATGATTCCTAAAATTATCTCCTTAAGCCGACACCTGATGTGGAATGTGTTATGAAATAAAAAGTTATCAATCACTGATTTTTCGGATATTTTTTATCTTTTTCTCACCTCTTTAGGAGCCTTAAAGAGAGACTAGAATTAAGAGAAGAGCTAATTGTGAAGTTAACACGTGATTCCCCGTATGGTTCCTTTTTCATCTAGAATCAAAAACTCTGATGATGTCTCAAAACGAAGAATGCATCCGTTGAGAACAAAATCATCTAAATAATTGCTCATGTAGTCAATTTAAATCCTAATTGGCATAATGAATCCTTATTTTGAAAGACCAAACGTCAGGTAGCTGTCTTTGAAAAGAGCTGATTTTCCTCTGAGAATATAATTAAACATCAAGGAATTGTGAATTTCAGAGAATATTGTCGGCATGAGTTAACTCATTTCATTGATTTAGGACTCTTCAGTCTGCTCGTATCCGAAGAAATTCAATATCTAAGCTTTCTTCTAGTTGACAATGTATCCTCGTTTATAAACTAAACTTAATAATACACACACTGCATTTCCTTGAACAAATTTAGAACTGCACAAAGCACTTGGGTTTCGGGAGTCGTCTATTCTAAGTAGATCAGCTATTTTAAGTTCGATTTTTCGAGCCTAACCGCATTAGTTTAGGACAAGTCCTTTGAAAATACAAGCTACCTAAATAGGAAGAAAAAGAAACAATATTTAATAAGCTTGTAAAAAATTGTCTCTAACCTTAAGAGCGATGACATTGTTGTTAGAAGATGAAGAATTCGTATTTCCAGAGATTTAATTATTAGATTTTTTCTATAAAGCCTCAGTTTAAGCCACGCCTGAAGCAGTTACAGAGGAAATAGCTCCAGCGCTTTTAAAGATCTAAGTTAATTTAAGACATTACTGAGACAGATCTGTTGCCAAGCAATTCAGTGAATTTAAAGAAAGAGAAGGTGATTTGAGTAGATTCCAGAATTTAATTTTTTCTGCTAAGAACTCAATACACAACGGTACAACAGTCTCTTAAAATCGGTCTTAATCTGTGAAATCATGGAGAGAGGAGCGAGCATTTTCTTGAGAAATATTATTATTTTGATCGAGATTATTTCGGAGGATATGCTCTTCCATGGACATTTCGATGCGCTCGGCGAGAATATTGCAGAGAGTCGCAAAGAAAAAAGATGGTTTTTTATGGGATTGCAATCTGTTTTTGAGCTAATAGTAAGAAGAAACTGAGTTATTCAGGTACTTAAAGCAAAAACTTATGTGCTTAGAAGAAAGATGCTCCCACTGGGAACGGTCATTGATTAATACTTTTTATTTCAGACAATATTTGAAAATATAATCGATGAATGGAAGAATATCCTGTGAGCTGACTGTGTTTTCTCCTTTTTTTGTTTCGATTTAGTTGCAGGGACAGTGCAACAGATTGCAGCGCTTTTTATGTAATGTGATAAATTCAAGCATTTTGTACTTGGAAAGCTGCTCTTTTTCTGATTGCACTGAGAGACGATAGATCTCTTCAAGGAAAAAGTCAACATATTTGTAATACCTGCAAACACCAAAATAAAGATTGAATTTTGAAGCTATTTACTTGTGATAAAAGATGAATTTTGTTAATTTAAAAATATTTCTTACTTTGAAAACTATTTGAGATCCATTTTCATAATAAAATCATATCGGTAGCTCCAAACAGTCAAAAGAAGAGTAGAAATAAGAGATCCTACTATCATAACCATATAAAACATATCTTCGTCGGTCGGATCTTAGGCCATAATTATGATAATGTAAACGAAGAATGTTGATTCAAATAGCACACTAGTGATGATATATGTTTAGATGAGTTTTGGATTTCTGAATGGGACATTCCAAATGAGATCGTAAAGCAGAGAGATAATAACAGTCTAGAGACACAAGTACTTGGTGTATTTGGAAATTTCATTCTTGAAAGTAAAATATATCACCACAAAATACAGCCAAAATTATGGAATCAAGATCCAATGAAATCGTCTTTTCAGCTGATTCAGCTCATTGAACTCGTTATTCCGATAGAAAAATATGATTAGCATGCTCACAATCAAACCTAAAACTAACCCAAAGATGCTAAAAGATACCTGCAGAGTTGGAATAGTGCAGGGATCTTCTTAGTTGTGCTCTGAGAAAAAGCAATAAACATCACAGATATACGTTCCTAGCTGAATTTCAATAAATGGGATGAACAGCACCCATTGAAATAATAAAAAGAATGTATTCCAAGTGCGATTTAGCGGTCCAAGCTTTTCGCGATGAGAGCGCATCCAGGTAGAATCTTTATGGCATTTATAAGTTAGAAAACCTAAATATCCGAGTAAGAATATCAAGATAAACGTCATGGAAATTTCCATGAAGCGAATTAAATTGGTGCTATCTTTATAAAGTAAAAGGAACGTCCCAGTGCTGACATATTCGATTTTCTAGACGAGCTTATTATATTCATTTGATATTGTTAGATCTGCTTCGACGTAGAGATAACCAGCTACTTGCAGAAAATGCCAAGCGATTATGAAAGTGTACATTCGAGGAGTGACTGCGTAGCTAGGTGGATCATCGATTACATTCATTATTCCAGAGTAAAAAGCCTTTACTATTCCTTAGACATGTTTTTTTGTTTTCATTCGCTGCGCTTCAACTACTGACCACTTCTTTCTTGAGGTTCAAACTTTTTTATAAAAAACAATCCTTTCTTTGGCTTTTTAATTATAGAATGACCTCGTTTTTGTAAGGAATCTAGATTTTTACTTTGCTTGTTTCTAAAATGTTAAACAAAATGCGCTAATGAAATCTCTTGGGTTTAGTCAGATAATAATTCTTTGATTTTAGTTGAGAAGCATCAAATACAAAAAATATCTTGTAGGTTTGCATTTTTAAATTACTCCTCTAATATTAAATACTACTCATGCAACTTTAATCTTTTCATTTAAAAACCCGTTTCTTTTAATACCTTAATTAAGAGTTTATCTTGCTGTGTATCATATTGTTATGCTAATTATTTATTTAATGTAAAATATTTAAACAACAAAATATTTAAATTATTTTACTTTTTGAGTTACTTTGAGGCATCATAAGGAGTTATGGAAATTTGTATCATTAAATTCATTTGAAAACTCTGGGGGAGGGGAAGAAACTCTTTAGTTTATCTCATAAAAATCTTTAAACTTGTGTAAAGTCTCAACCTGAATTATTTTAATGCCTACTCAAAAAGTTAATTAATGAATCACGTTTATTATGAAATCGATAACCTTCCCAATTGCATTTTGAAAAGGATATTTGAGGAAAACTAAAGAATAATAGTTGATAAATTTAGTTACAAATATTTCATTGTAAGTAAATTACTTTGATGGGATACTACCTTCAATAAAAATTGAAGAATCAATATTACAATGAGTAACATGAGGATATTCAGTAAATCAAAACATTTTTTTTTCATATCAAAAATATTCGAATGCTTCCAAAAAAATACTAAATTACTTCAAGATAAATCAACATTGGCAGCATTGTTTCATTTTTATACAAGCAAAATTTATTGATCTATCCTTAAATTAGCTTAATTTATTTGTACTTATTACTTGATTTGTATTATTAGTATTTTTCATAGAATGCTTTATTCCTGCATGGTATTCCTTATTTTCACTTCGACCTATTTCTGTTAATCATAAACCACTTTTTTCACTTTTATCTTAGCCTAGATTTGCTTTCAAAAGGGAAAATGAAAGGGTGTATTATTTTAAGATAATTCAAATAATTTCAATTAATTTTATTACAAATTGATATTTTTACAATAAAATAATAATTCACTTAACTTTTTTTAAGGTTCAATTATCTCTTCACTCATTTTTAATTTGATGTAAATACCAGAAAAATAGCATAATATCTTCAATCCTATCCTTTGACAATTATTGTTAGCTAAAAAAATGACGAATGGTAAATACCAATTACATCCTATCCTCAAAATAAACAAAGAAAATAAAGAGACGACCAGGTTCAATTCCTTAAGATTGGATTAAACAAAAAAATGATAAAGAAATCATTTATTTCTGAATTTTCGTCCTTTTTATGTAAAAAAGACTATGCAAAAAGAGTAACTTTTCATGTTCGAATTTGGAGATAAATAGATTTAAGTATAAAAAAATCCTTGAAAAATGTATTGATCAAATTAATAAAAAGTCTGATATTTTTGAAACATTAATGAGACATAATATTTCAAAAATTATCTCTAACTGTTTGTTGAAGGAAATAAAAAAATATGAATTTAGACAAAAAATAAGAATGATTCCCTCCATGTCCAACAATAAATATCACAAAGAAATCGAAAGGGCGTCCTTAATTATTCTCTAAGAAATGCGAATAATACGGGGACAAACGAGAGTCCCTGAATACAACCAAATATTTTGAGTTTGGTTTAGATAATTTATGTGATTAAATTAAGAGACAATGATCAACAGCGAGTAGGAGTTGGAAGGTGGAGGAGAGTATGCAGACGAAGTTGATTTTAGTCAAGATGGAAGTGTCCACTCCACTACCAGTGCTGAAGATGGCAAGGAGAAGTTTAAGAAGATGATCCACAAGATCCTAGGGATGAGTGAATCGTCTCGACAAGTCGAAAAAGTCTGCTGCTTCTTTCGAGTTAACAAAAAATATTCTGTCACCAATCAGCTGACTTACGAATATTCATTGTTTCTCTCGTTGTTTATGGCTACTCTAGTAGCTGGAGCTATTTTCTATGTTAAATTTTCACCTGGATTTATAGGCGATTCTGTCTTAGATGTTGTGGACTCTTCAATCAGGCAGAGTTACTAAAATTCACTATTAGAATACAATACACAAGTAGCATAGTATTTGAAAGCATACAGATCATGGATAGTACTCTTCACTGAAGTATTTTCAGCATAAGCTGGATGGCACACTTCTCTTTACGAGTCAGCATCTCAAATGCCTCTAGACCCTCAAGGAAAATATATCAGCTCATATGAGCCTCTATCTAATGATCTAATAGACCCAGTCTACTCAAGTTCCTTGCATTACAATTAGCCTGTTTCTCTGGAGACTTTTTGCTATTTAGCGAATCTCAGTGAAGATGCTCTTGCGATTTCAGCCCAATCCAAGGCAATGCTTGATTCTGCAGACATATTGTCATACTTTTTCAAATCCTTTTTCTTCTAGCCCTCAATATCAAACTTATTCTCGCTTTACTTATACATCGAAGAAAGGGATCTGGCGACTTACTTTCCAGCTGGAGGTCTTGCACTACCAGTTGGCCTTAAAGTTGATATTAGGAAACGTCCATGGTACATCAACACAGTAGCGGCTTTTAAGTTATCTAACTCTCCTGAATTTGTCATTTCTGGACCTTATTTTGATTTAACTTCGGGGTTAAAGATTCTCACATACTCCCTGCCGATTGTTAAAGAAGTAAGTTAACATTAACAATTATGATATTTTTATGACTTTATATTCATTTTTGATGTAATTCCCTTGAAACAGAGTGACACATCCACCGTCGCTGGGATAATGAGTGTAGATATCATTGTAAATCAGTTTTCTTCAGTGTATGATTCAATTCAAGCCACTGGAGATAATATAAGTATCGCATTCATCGATTTGAATTCTAATCTCATCATCAATAACTGCTTCAATTCATCATAACTCATCACCTTCTATTAAACAAATGTGACTGGGTTCACATTTCAAAACTGGAATGACATCAAAAACACTACTAAATATTCCCTTTCGTCTACATTTGTCATCACTAATGACTTGGGAATCCAATATTACATAGCTCGCTCCATCACTACCGGATAACTTTAAAACAACCATGACTACATGCTGATCGTATTCGGAAAGCAAACTAGCTATCAAGATTACCGTTCAACTGTGGATGACCACATATAACAATCACTTTACGATCACATAGTTTCGTTACTCATCGCTCTTTGTCTGATTTGGTTTTTGGGATATTTTTTCATTTTTCTACTTGCTCGGCATATCGTGAAACCACTTTCGAAACTGAGTTCCTTAGCTAAAGGGGTGTATAAATAAAATGATCGAAAACGCTCATCGGATGATTTAAAGGATTAGTTAAGCAAAATTCAAGGATCTGATGAAGATATGAAGAGATTGATTGAATCATTTATTAATCTTGTAGATCAGCATTCAGGTAACAAAAAAAAACAAGAAAGATATTTTCCAAATATTCAAATGTTTGCTTCTTTAAAAGCAAAATATTTTTTGATTTGTTTTATCGTACTAAAACGCATTTATTTTTTACTTAAACTTAAAGGAATTCGAAAGAGAGCTATTAATCCACTGCCTCTTTCTTAAAATGAGACTCTATTTCCAGTGTTTGGAAGGCACAGAGATGATTATCTCTATCCTTTTAATGAGTACTAAGGAGACTTAGAACCTCTGAAACAAGAAGCGGTTAAGCTTAAGAATCTCGATAAGGAATAGGAAAATAATGAATTAATCTACTAAGCATGTTAAGACTTGCTTCAGGTTAAAAGTGCGCTTTCCTAGAGAAGGATATCACAGAATCAAGATAATCACTCACCTGACCAATAGAACTCAGATAATGAGACTGAAATGTTCAATGAAATATCTTAGTCAGGACTCTCTGAAAACGATACATGCATTAAAGACGAGTACTACTACCGCTTGAAATAAAAGATCTTGGAAATCTAAGATAACCCAGCAGCAAAACGGCTCCTTTCATAATAAATCTTAACAGAATATCTTCCCAAAAATACTTAACCTATCTGAATTATGAAGAAACAAGAATTCGAATAGCAATTCCTCAACACAATTAACAATCATACTAACTCTAACAACAAGGAAAAACTGAAATACATATTCTTTGGTTCTTTGTCCTTTTTAGAAGTAAAATGGCCAGAATCTAAAACTTCTTTCATTTTTACAATTTTTCTAACCTTTAAATCAGTAAGTGTGTTTATAATATTATCCCTTTGAGATTGCTTTAAATGTCTATATTTTTGTTTTAATTTAGTTTTCTGTTTATCCCCTTAACCTTAAGATTAAAAAGAAGTTTAATTATCATATTATTATTTTGATTCTTATTGTGTAGTCATCGATAAATGTTAATAAGAAATCTTGAGTTGACATAGAAATATGTTAGGAAACAAATAAAATAAAAAAGATAACTTTATGATGGGGGGGGAGGATGAGTGATCATGGTTATTAAAATACTAATTTTGTTTTTCACTTTGTGCTTTTCTTCTTATGGGGGGAAAGTATGAAACGGATTGATTACAAATGTTTTGTAAAAAGACTTTTATCTCAAAGAAGCTACAAAAAAAGTGGATGAATTTGATTGTTTCATTGAGTTGTAAGAAGCAAATATCGATAAGATTAATCGCTAAGTGGTTGAAATAATATTCTCCCTTCAAGAAAAAAGAAAGAAAAGTTTAACAAATAAAAAGAGAGAAAGTATCTTATGAAATTCGCGACTCTTTTGATTGCAGTTGTGCTTGTTTCAGCTGCTTATACGTAGCTTGTGATGCCGAATAGCGAAAATGAGGAAAGTTCTATCTTGTAAAAACTCTTAGAATTCTTCAAGTTCGAGAACGAATTATCTATCAAAACTCAATGCTCCATTGTAGATCTCCCTGAGCATGATGGTGTGACTCGCTCTGGATATTTGAATGTCGGCGTGAAAAACTCTGACTCTTCTCTAGCGTTTATCTTCTATGGTGCTAACGGTGTCGCTGCTGAAGATCTTAAATATTTACCCACAATTATCTGGCTCAATGGTGGTCCAGGCTGCTCATCTTAGTTCGGAAACTTCTACGAATTAGGCCCTCTCCATGTTAATCAGACTAATGATGGTTCTTTCTATTTCACTAAAAATCCTTATGGATGGACAAATGAATACAATGTCATCTTTATCGATCAACCAGTTGGAACAGGTATTTCTTATGCTGCAAAACCAACTGATATCCCTTAAAATCAAGAACAGGTAGCTACTTAGTTTGTGCACGCTCTCAACGAATTGTACAACACACCTGATGGCTGCTTCTAACAACTTGGACTTAACGGTTAAGACACTCCTCTCTTCATCTTAGGTGAGTCTTATGCAGGAAAGTATGTCCCATAAATCAGTGCTCGTATCCTTGAAGAAGGCAATACATTCAATCTCAGAGGTGCTGGTATTGTCGATGGGTTCACTATTCCCTACTACGTAGTTGGATCTCTCAGTGAATACGCACTTCTCAACAATCTCACAACGATTGAGGAGTATAATAAAGGTGTGAAGATCGCTGAATAATCTCAAAAAGCCATCAACGCTTCTCTCTACAAAATCGCTTCATCATACTTCAATCTTGATATGAGCATCAATAATCCTGAAGATTTGGATGTTTATAATATCCACCGTAATGACGAGCCTGATTCATCTGCTCTTGATAATCTCTTCAACTCAGAGTTTGGATAAAAACTTTTCAATCTTAAACCTTAGGCATACTCGCAATGTGATGGCACTGTGTACTCACGATTTACTTCTGATTTCATGAATGGAGATTCCATCCATAAAGTTGAGTATCTTCTCAGCTAAGGATTCCCTGTTTCAGTCTTCAACGGTAATCTTGATCTTGTTGTACCATACCTTGGCACTCAAGATTGGCTTGCAGTGCTTAACTGGAGTGGGCAAGAAGAATTCAATAGTGCTCCTACAGTATCCTGGTCAAAAGGTGGTGTTGTCTATGGCACTTAAAAGACATTCTCAAACTTGGATTACAGACTCGTTTTCGAATCAGGTCACATGGTTCCTCAAGATCAACCAGCAGCTGCTCTCGATCTCATCAACTCTTTAGTTAATCGTGCACTCAACACTACGATTGCTGCAGAAATCTGAACTCTTACAGATGATTATTTCTTTTAAATAAAATTGATTAGAGAAGTTAAAAGTAGTTGAGGATCATAAATCTATTCGTTAAACTGTATAAAAATAATATATTTACAATTTGTAAAATTTGTCACAATAATGAAAGGAAAGTACAAATGATAAATATCCCTCAAATATTGTTAACAGCTGACAAATTAACAAAATTTTAAATAAACAATTGTTTAATTTTGAACTCTTGTTATGCTTTTAAAAGTGTCCAAAGGATCCTATTATTTTATTAAAATTCAATGATCCAACTCAATAGCAGAAAACTCAGATTTTCAAGCTGTAAGACAACTACATAATCAAGTAATATTTCCTTCCATTAAATCTTATCAAGGTCATTTCAAAGATTAATCTTTTAAAATATTATTTCAGTAGGACAACCCAGAGAATAATTTGGAATAAAAAAAACCATAACTAATGTCTAAATTCTCAGAAAAAGTAAAGATTCAATAATAAAAACTGCCAATAATTTACTCACAAGAACCATGATATTGATTCAGTAAATATCTACAAGATACACTTAACAGTTTAAACGCATATCTCGTTCTTGTATTCTTGTAAATTATTTAGTATTAAATTCAACAGCTTCTGAAGAGAAAGCAAAGCACGCTTTTACAATTTTGAAATCTAAGATTCTTCAAGGATCAAGGACTGACAAGCTCTACATCAGAGTCTTCATCTTTAGCGAAAAAAGATTTCACAATAGGAGGATACTTTTCTCTAAATGCAGCGTCACATAAATTACTCAGCATTCGAACTAATAAAGCCTCTAGTTTATATCCTAATGGCTGAGCTTTTCTCTTTTCAAGTGTCCAGGGTTATTAATCTTCTCCTTCTTCTACTTCAGTAGTACCCTTGACAGCCTACAATGAAGCTGCTTCCGCTATTCTACCTAGAGCTTCATAAAATTCCACCATTGACATCTAGTAGATGCGATCTTGTTATAATTCATCGATTTGAGTCATCATTGAAAAGTTAAAAGCTTGCAGTGCTACATTAGGACCAAAATGTGCTTCCTCAAGTAATCCTAATTTGCTACAAATAGCCTAAACTTCTTCTAAACACATAAACGGAATCTATCCTGGCTTCACTTTTAGTTTTGAGAATTTTTTGAAGACATGTTCTACAATGCGTTTGTAGTTCTTCAGACAAGTATCGCATTCTTCATTCCAGAAGCGTTCATTTCGCCAAGTTTAGAGGTTATATTGCAAGTTTAATTCTTAAGCTAAATGCTCATCCCAAAATGACTTTACTGCTTCAAAATAATTGGTGGTAGTTTTATATTTTAAGATATACTTTTCTTCAGCAATTCGCACCAACACTTCCATCATTTAGTATCTGCTGATAGCTGTAAACCAATTCAAATAAAAAATATTTCAATAATGTTCTAAAGTTCTAAGCAAAAAACATAAACTTCTTTAGTAATAATTGTGCTAACCTTGAACAGGGTTTCTTGGATTTGTCTTATCTGCTTACGGAATCGAGGAGATAGTTGCCACCCACTTCAAGTTAATATCAGGATCTTTAATAAGATTTCTATCAATAATCTTGATTTTCTCAATGAACTCCAGGAAAGCTGGGTTTTAAATTGCCCAAATGTCTCCAACGGGATATTTCGTAGCATAGTTCTTGTAGCAGTCTTTGATCAGACGATAGTTAGATTTGAAGAATTCTTTTATCTAATTGAGTTCTTCTTCTTTTTTAGCTAACTTAGCGATTTTGCCATATTCCCAATCAAAATCAAAGCACTTCCTTAATAACTCTTCATCGTCTATTCGCCACTTTGCAAAGAGCGAAATAGGGAAAGTCCATTTGATTCTGAGCTTCTTTTGCTTCGGTGGGATGTAGACTTCGTCTTTAGTCCTAGGGAGAATGTGGAAAAGAGGCTCATATTTCAGAAAAGGTCTTTTGTTTGCTGTGATATTCAAGCAGTTCAATTCCTTCAGAGGGACATCAGTGACCATTCCTGAATAGACCTAGACGTCCTGTAAAGATAATATAAATGCATATTAAATCACCATAAATACTATTCTTCTTACTGGTATTGAATTGCCTTCGTAATTGAATTTTTTTTCTTGATCCTTTGCAACTTCCGATGAATCTTCTCCTGAATAGAAATACTCTAATTCCCCTGGCGGAAGCACTCTGTTGTATGTGAATGTTTATTATCCACCTTCAGAAGAGAGATTATCCTTGCCAAAGAAGTTTCCGCGGAAATCTTCGAAATTGAAGTGAATGAAAACTGGATTCTAAGATATTTCACCGGATACACCTACTATCCATGTAAATTTCCGTTCAACCCATCCTTCACATATCCAGCAGCAATCCATTAAGTTCTTATCTCGTGATGTCCTGAAAATGGAACCCTCAACTGATTTGCAGCCTATTTACGCAAAAATAAAATGAGTCTGTTATGAGCTCATATTGTCTTCATTTGCTCTTCACATGAAATAATTTGCTCTTTTGTACCATCAATACGAAGCTTGGTATGCATAGCTGTGAGATCATCTGATTGATTTATCTCATCAACTATTAAAAATCCTCTGTTATCTACATACCCTGAGTTGCCTTAGAAATGAAATCCATAAATCGTTTTGTTTTTTTCCAACGCTGCTGCGATATCTTTGGAGTCTTATATCTCGAATGAATTATTTCTCAGATCGATGTGCTTGAGTTCTTAGTTAGTCGAAAGGTATTCGCAAAGCTCAGGAGCACATGATAACTTTTAGCTTCCTTTCCCTAGAGAATTATAACTTAAATCTAGCACTTTTAAGGACTCATTCGATTTAAGACCCTCGAATATGTCTTTTCCTCCTTGAGCCTTGATTAGATTCCAGTGTAAATACAATTCAAAAAGCTCATTTGAATCCAAGATGTTCTTGAGTTCACCGCAGACACGATCTGATATGTAATTCTTGGATAAATTCAGAATCCGTAGACTCTTGTTGCTAGAGATTCCCTCTAATAGCTTTAGTATTGCATAATCACCTAATTTGTTATCTTCCAAGTTCAAATTCTCAATTCTGTTCCAAATTAAAAATCAAAGCAGTTTTTTGAAGGCAATAACTTCTAAAACATGAATAAACTTGGAATGCATTTTGAAGTTAATTATTTGGTAGCAAAGATTTTACATACATTTGTGATCTTGCAACTAAATTGAAAGATTCTCGCAGCCTATTTTCCCAATGTTATTCGCAGCTAAGTTGAGTAACTTCGCATGCTTGGAGACAACTTAAATAAGCTAAGCTGAACTATTCTCTGAAATTCTATTATGCTGGAGGTAGTATTTCTTAATTGCGCCTGCTTTCTGCAAACCGAATGAGAGAATCCCAGTATATTAATCTCCTAATTGCATGTGGCTAAAAGAATTGCTGCTCAATAAAAATATTTAATAAATGGAAACTAACAAATTTACTTGAGCATCAAGAGATCCTCCTCTCCACCCGTTTTAATGATTCCAAGCTTTGAAGGAATGAGATTACGTTTTTCAACTTCCGCGAGGATATCCGTTTATAATGAAGCTTGGGAAGTAATTATCAAAATCGTATTAATTTTTGATTTGAAAACTCTAATTTTCGCTTACGTTGAACATTATAGAAAAGGTTTTGCTGGATGATCTTAGATAAATGTTTGTAGTGTCCATAATAATTTAAAATAGCTTCTTCACCCACAAGTTCCTTTTATTATTTGTCTTCTAAATCGAGTTCATCACTACTATCGTTCAGTTTTTTTAATGCAGCCAAATCTTCAAGTTACTCAGCTTTCTCTTCATTTAAATTTGCTTTCTGAGTATACCGATTCAATCCTTAAGCTTAGCTTTAAGTGAAATATAAATGGGACCTTTCACTCAACGCCCTAGATGCATGATCAAGTGAACCGCGAGAACACCTCATGAAAATCTTAGCAGGAGAATTATTTACAGATTGATTCAGTGAAAATCTTGCTCCATTTGTCTTGAAAGAGGAAGAATACACTTATTAAGGAGAAGTTGTTTCTTTATCGGGTACTTAAGGTCTAGAAGCATGAGGTAAGGGGCTAGATATGTTGATATTCGAAGAAACCTTACTTGAATCTAGTTCCCCCGATCCAATCATGCCAGATGTATTATTATTATTATTTCTAAAATTATCGATTTCAGCATCCGTTTTGACTCGAAATTATCTTGAATGCTGTGTTTCAGTGTATCTATCTTATTGTAAAAATTATTGAGAGGATCTAGCTTAGGGAAGCTACGGTAAATGTACTGCTGATTAGCTAACACTTGGTTTTTTCTTCATAATAGAGTAGCCTTCAAAATTATGGTTTTAAATTGCTTCAATTCAATATTTGATCAACTATTTTGTTTTCTTGCAAAAGCTTATTTTTTCTTTGTTTTTGTGTTTTTCTTTACAGTAATTTTTATTAAATCTTTTTACAACTTCTTTTCCCCTATTTTTTTTTAGTTAAAGTCTCAAATTCACCACTCATTTCTTTACATAAAATTTTTGTATTCTACAATGCTAAATTAAAGTGTTCTAATAGCTCATAGATATCAATGATATTTCATCCATTTTCTAATATTTTTAAACAATTTCCGAGTATTTTATAAATATTTTTGTAGATAAAAAGTTATTATTATGACAAATATAAAATACTAGCCTTTAAGTCTGCTGAAAAAGTATAAAAGAATCTAAAGAAATAAAGTGTGCTAAAACGTGGATTGATTTACAAAGTGGAGTGTTTATTTATCTCTTTTGCGCTTCTCAAATAAAAGAAATAAAAAAACATGGAAAACAAGATTTTTAATAGGATAGAAAATGAAAATGAATAAACATAGTTTTGTAGTTTAATAGAGAGGCTGATATTATTCTCACAGAATGTATCTAAAGATAAAGAGAACTAAAAACTGTGATATTTGAAGATTTCCAAAATTAAAACAAAGAGATTTATCTCCTAATTGTTGTTATTGTTAAAACTCTCAAGAGCTTATTGCAAAGGAAACAAAAGAGATACAAGATCACAAAAAAAAGGAAACTAAGTAAGTTTAGAGTTAGAGCAACATTCTGAAACACAGAGCAGAGTGATACAATACAAAATTTAGAAAAGTTTGATATGCAAGAATGCAAGGAAATTCTGCTGATTTGATGAAGCAGGAGTAAATGCGTGAAATGAATGAGTAGATATCCGTATTGAAAAGAGAGATGAAAAACTACCCTCATCTTGAAATAATCGAAAAGATTGGTTAAGGCTCCTTTGGTGACATCTACAAAGTCTGGGACAACAAGCGATCAAAGTGGGTTGCTATGAAATTTGAAAAAAAGGACAAAAAAAACAAATATTCTCTAATAAAAAAAGAGGCACACATCATGCAAGCAGTCTCTGGGTCAAGATACTTCGCTGCATTGTTGGATAGTAGATTCAGCGAGCAATGCCAATATAAATTCTTAGAAATGACATTCCTTGGACCGAATTTAGAAAGTTTAAAGAAACGAATGGAAGGTAAGTTTTCGTTGAGGACAGTTTTATTAATAGCAAATTAGATGATATCTGGGATTGAGACTCTCCATAAAAAAGGGATAATCCATAGAGATATAAAGCCAGAGAATTTTGTGATCGGCAGTGAGGGTATGCATCATTAAATATTCGTTATCGATTTTGGGTTGTCAAAATATTATCTGGAAGAAAATGGGAAGCATATCGAGTAGAAACAAAACAAAGGACTTGTTGGAACGGCGAGATATACCAGTGTGAATTCGCATCTTGGTTTAGAATAGAGCAGGAGAGATGATCTTGAAAGTATTGCGTATTTGTTGCTGTATTTCGTGAAGGGAAATCTGATTTGGTAGAATCTACAATTCAAGGATAAAGAAGAGCGGTTTAAGAGAATAGCTGAACTAAAGTAGACCACAAGGCCAGAATAGATGTGCAAAGGACTTCCTTAAGCATTTTTAGATTTTATTTCTGCTGTTAAGAGCTTACCTTTTGAGCAAGAACCTGAGTACGAGCGATACCGTTAATTCTTCTCAGGCTGCTATTAAGCTCATTTTTCAACTCCAGAAGATAAATCTTGTTATGATTGGTGTCCACGTAATTGTCCACTTTAATAAAAAGTTCTTAGTAGGGGAGTATCTTCTAAGACTCTCTCTGAGACACACTCCCTCGGTGCATAGAATACAAAAAATAATGCAAAACTTGTTTAGGAATTGAAGATTGAAAAACTAAATGGTTTGGCAGCAAACAATGGAAATCTTCTGCATATGAGTAATAGTCTACCAAAGGTGATGTCAAACCATAATTGTATTCAAGATGAATAAAATGGAGGATAACAATAAAACAAGGTGGAGAACTAACAGATCTTCAATGGTGTTCAAGTGTAAGAATAAAATAATCTAGATACAATTATTCTTCCCTAAATAGATAGGGATAACATTTAGCATCAAAACAATAATGATCCTGTAATTGAACATAATAACATTATCAAGAATATGCTTATGATTCCTGCTTAAACTGCCCTTGAGATTGAAAATACAAAGATGCAGGCTAATAAAAGTTACAAAGACAAAAATGAGAATTAAGTTGAGATAATTGAACCTAATTAATTCTAAAATGATCTATCGAGGCTGACAAATGAGCGTATTAGTAAAACTGATTAATAGGAGAAAAATGTTTAACCTCTTAGTCCTGAAGAACTAACTGTTGATTGGCATGTTTCGGAATTCAAAAGCAACAACGAGAGAAAGAGAATACCAATTTTCAAGACTGAAAATAATTATTAAAAACATCATATTCAATAATAATCGACATTTGGAATGGCTTTGGCGACATCGCATCATTAATTTTTCAATTGGCACACTCAGACTCCCTTAGAAAAAACAACTAACTTCGAGATCAAAGTTGATCTAGAGAATAGTTTGCAAGCCGGCTCCAAATAAATCAACTATTAGCTTGCAAACAGCAGTAATATGATCGGCTTGCTTTCCACACCGAATTTCTTAAATGTGCAACCTTTCTCAATTGGAAACATTCCAAACAAAGACAGCTCCTAGTATGTAAATGGTTGTTCGAACGAATGGAGTTCATTGCAAGACGAGAAGGTGGCTGTTCAGACAATTTAGCCGTTTAATTCTCAGAATAATCAGCAGCATTTCTGATTCTAATATTTTTATTATCTTTTTCTTATTCTAATTTTCTTAATTTTTAGAAAAGTATGTCACTCCTCAAATGAATTATTTTTACAATAATTAGCTTTATATGCTTAAAGCAGCATCTTTTATCTCGAAGTTTATGATTAGAAAGTTAATAATTTTCATCTGGGAAAATGGAAAAAGTGGAGAAATCATTTTTTTCTCTCCCTATTTTAGTATAAAAATCTCAGTTTTTTTTAAATTGTAAAGTTCTCTTATTCTTAAGAAAAGCTGCTTTTATTCATAGATTATAATAACAACATGTATTTATTGCTGCTTGTTTAAGTTTTTGTTTGAAGACAATAAAAGAGCTTTAGGTAGCTTATTTCTCGAAATTAAAAAGGGATTTGTTTTTTTATGGGCTTGCTTGCACTCACAATGCTTGCAAAGAAGTCTACGAAGGAGGCAAGCACAGAGCAGCATTTAGAAATGAATTCCAATCTGATGGATTATGTCTTTGCAGTTCCATAGCAAGTTATTTTATTTTATGCACAATATTATGCACTTATTTATCAAACGCAGCAACGGATTGTTTATCGTGCTCTGCAAGTGAAATACCAAGTAATATTTTCTCAAGAATATTATGAAATTCATACAATCTCTTATGCCCTTATTTCCACTAATCAAACTCCTACTTCAAATCGAGAAACATGAGGTTGTGCTTATTTCCAACGGGCTCTGATAACTCAGGGAAGAAATACCTGCAAATATTCTTATCTTCATTGTTTAGACACTTCAGCACCATTAAACAAGGAATATTCAAGAAAATATCTGCATCTCTACACTCCACTTGCTCCATGAATTCACTGTATTTTTACCCAGTTGTTTCTATGATATGTGAGAAATGCAACAAAAACACTGTTTTCTTTGGGTCTAAAAAATAATCTTTCCCTTTTTCCCAGCAAACTTCATATTCCTGCAATGCTTCTACTAACTCAAGATTGTTCTTCAATTGGGGATCAACCATCTCAATATTTGCTTCGTATTTTCTAAATAATCCACGTAATTTCCCAAATGTATTTCTAATCTATTCCGCTAAATATCGCACAGCTTGACTTTGTTCTTTCGTCACTCGCCTAAGGATACCTTCACTTTCTTGAAGAATCTCAAAATTCAAGTCATCTCTACCTTTTCCTTCGACGTTTGCTACAGCGTTGATTTTGCAAAGTATCTTGCATAATTTTTTTTTCAGAATTGTGATTTCACCATCGACTAAGAATATTCTACCTTTTATTTTCTCCCGAATCTCAATCGATTGGATTTCCTTCTCGAGTTCGATTGCATCGCGGATGTATCTCCGTGCGTCTGTTTCGATCAACATCAACTCCAGAACGTAAAGCTGTATTTATCAAATAATTGAAAGACATTAATTAATTATCTCCCCCCCATTAATTATCATCAAAAAAGAATGAAGAAGCTTATGATATTTTGTGATTTTTTATTATTATTTTTTCTCATTAAACTTCACACAATTTAGATCTATCTCTCTCTCTCTCTTTCTTTCCCTTAAG
>Ga0302271_10001590_pt1 | contig 21668 bp, 15 predicted proteins | sample III_Bog_N1_1_FD_198767 | JGI IMG/M metagenome (GOLD analysis project Ga0302271, IMG submission 198767) | Peat permafrost microbial communities from Stordalen Mire near Abisko, Sweden - III_Bog_N1_1 | ecosystem: Environmental > Terrestrial > Soil > Wetlands > Peat | place: Sweden: Abisko... | reverse complement strand
ATTGACGCAGTTATAATCTCAACTCCTGACCACTGGCATGCTCAACCAGCAATTGAAGCAGCCCTGGCGGGGAAGGATATTTATGTTCAGAAACCTACTTCTCTTACTATTGCTGAAGGACGACTTTTAAGTAATGTAATAAAGAAAACGGGTGTAATTCTTCAGGTCGGAACACAGCAGCGTGCTATGCCACAGTTCAGGATTGCAGCTGAGCTGGTCAGGAACGGAAGAATTGGTAAGCTTCATACAGTGAAGATCGGGCTTCCCGGTGATCCATCAGGCCCTGAGGCTGCTGAAATGCCTGTTCCCAAGAATCTTAATTATAAGGGATGGCTGGGTTCGACTCCTGAGGTCTATTATACTGAGATAAGAGTACATCCTCAGAACAGCATAACCGATCGCCCGGGATGGCTGAGATGTGAACAATTCGGAGCCGGAATGATTACGGGATGGGGTCAGCATCACTTTGACTCGGCAGCATGGGGTATGGATACTGAATTAACCGGCCCGATTTCTGTTGAAGCAGTGGCTGATTTTCCAAAATCAGGATTATGGAATGTACATGGCGATTTCTTTTCGAAGGCAGAATATAGGAATGGTATTACGCAGCTTACAAGCGGAGGCTATCCGAATGGTGTAAGATATGAAGGTACTGAAGGCTGGATATTTGTTACAAGGGGAACCTATACGGCTTCACCTTCCGATCCAGTTCCTGCAGGAGAATCCAAGGCGCTTGAAGCAAGCGATCCGAAAATACTTACATCTGTTATCAGGGAGAACGAGATTCATTTATATAAAATAGATAATCAGCATGGTAACTGGCTGGATTGCATCAAATCAAGAGAGCAGCCAATTTCTCCTGTTGCGACAGGACACCGCGCATGTACTGTTTGCCTGATCACTCACATTGCAATGAAGATGGGAAGAAAGCTTAACTGGGATCCTGAAAAAGAAAAGTTCATCAATGATGCTGAAGCTGACAGCATGCTTTCACGGCCGCAAAGGGCACCATACGGGACGAATAATATTCCAGGGATTGCAAAATATTTATAATAACCCAACTGAAAGGACAATGGAACTCAAGACTTTATTTCTGATTCCCCTTATCGCTTCAGTTATTTCTTGCGCTTCAGGAGGTTCAAAAATCAAGCTGGTACAACAAGATACTGAAAAGAAAATGGTGAAAATAATGACTGTCGACCCTGGACATTTCCATACACAGCCTCCTTCGTCGGCTGTTGGGGATTTTTTATTGTTCGATCCTTACAAAAGTGGGCTTTTGACGGATCTCCTATAAAAAACCCCGACGCTTTTGCGTCAGGTTTTTTGACTTGTAGCGGACAGTGATGAAATATCTAACCTGAAATTGGAATATGATATATTTAAAATTCTGGAATTAATGTATTCAATAGGCACAGAAGTATTTTCGAGAAGCTGCATATTATGAAAACACTCTGTAATATGATCAAGTTCCGAATGTATTACTTGTTTTTATAAGCCGTTTTATAAATGGCATTAAGCAAGGACTTTGAGCCACAAGCATCTCCTCCTAATTGCCAAATCATGATGCCTGAAGCTTTTTCTTTTGCTAATGTAGTTTTCTGTTTAATTGTGGGGATACCGTTATAAAAAACGCTCTTACCTCCGGGCATATTTTTTAATGAGTCAGTGAATTCAGCACCGGATAATCCGGCGACGATATCTTTATAAGTCATGGAAGGCCTAAGGCCTTTTATATCAGGGCCATATACGTATCCATAAAAAGGAACACCCAAGGTCAACTTTTCCTTTGAGATTTTTCTACCCGTGGCATAAATGTCTATATCTGCTACAGAATTAGCATAACTTGAATGAGGTCCGGGCCTTTTGTCACTATTGTGTTCATTGTGATCATAACTCATTATATTAATTAAATCATACTGGGCCAAAGCTTTGTCAGTATATCGTTTAATAGAGGAAGGATCAAACTGTAAAGCCGTAGTTATCAGTTTTTGATGCAATTTTAACGCACTAGCCAGTTCCACCACGAAAGCTTCATAATTATTATCGATGTCGCTGCCTTCCAAATCTACATCGATCCCATCCAAATTATACTTGAGAACCAGTGATAAAAAATTCTGAACAAGTATAGGCCTTTTATCGTCCTGAAAAAGGGCACGATAATAGGGGTTTCCGCTGATTGAGAACAATACTTTTACATTGTTTTGGTGGGCCCTTTTAATAAAATGTTTCAGGAATGAAAAATCTTCTGTGAAATGTCCGAGTGAATCGGGATTCAGGAAGGCTAAATTAACATGAGTTAATCTATTTAATTTAAACGGAATTTTATTAGGTTTAGCCATTATGTCACGGAGGTAATAATATCCAACCACTTTGAAATCGGATTTCGATTGCTGGGCTTTCATCGGAAAAAACAGAAAACTTAGTAGCAGGATAAAGAAAAAAGTTTTTTGTCTCATAGAAAATGGTCTTAATTAAACTAAATATTTGTATTGGTCACTCGTAAATGTATAAAAGTTTACACGAAAACTATATAAACAATTTGTATAGTTGACAGGTTATTATATATAGTTGGCATCTATACCCAGTGGGTTGTAGTCCAAAGGAAAAGCCTTGCCATTTTACACATTGTATTTAATTAGTCATAACAGTAATTCATTAAGATTGACGAATTTAAGCCCCCTTTAGGGGTCCGGATATCTATCGGGATGGGAGCAAAAAACAGGAGGATTACGCCCCAACCGGTCGCGTGATCCTCTTTGGATAACAGCCCAAAGAAAAAGCCTTGCCACGCTGGCGCGTGGCTACGGACTTTATTATTTTAATCCCTTCGAAAAGCAAGCTTTTCTCGGTTTTAAAATAATAAAGCCCTGTTGCTGTCGCAACAAGGCTTTTTCTTTGTAGCGGAGGGAGGATTCGAACCTCCGACCTTTGGGTTATGAGCCCAACGAGCTACCACTGCTCCACCCCGCAATATCGAGGTGCAAATGTAGTGTTTAGCCGACAAATACCAAAACATATTTGAAAATATTTTATTTTGAGCCGAAAGTCCGATGTCCGAAGTCCGAAGAATGAGGGTCAAAATCGACTTCCGACTTCGGTCTTCCGACTTCTAACTTCCGTCTCCACCACAATTTAGATTATATTTACTAAGTTTGTTAACGAATTTTGATCCTAACTGTTTTACATTATTATAACTATTGTATAACATTAAAGTACATCACTATGCCACGAGTATTTAAAGCAACAGAAATCGAAAAAGAAGATAAAGAGATTAAACGGGATTATCTCGACAGACATATGCCTCATGTTTTTTGTCCTGATATGGTTAAGAAAGGCGAAAAATTTGAGGTTAAAGTAAAACTTGGGGAAGAATATCCTCATCCGGATGAAAGCGACCATTTTATCAGCGTAATTCAGCTATGGAACAGGGAAACGCTTCTTGCAGAAGCTCGCTATACCGCAGGTGTTTACGGCAATAAACCATCCCATTTCGAGATAGATTTTTATATTGTAGCGCCGGATGTATCAATGAACCTATCTGCAATGTCAGTCTGTACAAAGCATGGGCTCTGGCAGAGTGAAGACAAACTTGTTAAGGTGGTATAAACCCTTCAGATTCCTATTTTTGATTCCTTTAACTCATTTCATGCGGCAGGATTATTATCTTTGCAGGCCAATAAAATTTTAAGCAATGGCTAAGGACGATAAGAAAAAAAGCAACTGGCGCGATAAATACAGATTCTCTGTAATAAATGATCATACACTCGAGGAAGTCTGGAGGATAATACTTACCCGGTATAATGCTTTCCTTCTGATTACTTTTATAATTCTTTTTCTCATCTGGGGTACCAGTACTCTGATCTCCTTTACAAATTTAAGGGAATTTATTCCGGGATACCCCGATGTCACCATGAGACGTAACATACTGATGAGTGCAATCAGGCTTGATTCTCTCACTCGCGAACTAAAATTGAGGGATAAATATTTCGATAATCTGAATTCAATAATATCCGGAACTCAACCATTGGAATTGCAATCCAAACCCGATTCAACTAAAAATTATAAGGCTATAAAATTCGATTCTTCTTCCAGTGATTCCGTTTTAAGAGCCGGTGTTGAAAAAGAAGACAGATACAATCTAACACTAGGACCTACAGCTCCTGAATCAGTATCAGGTCTTGCCAATCTTCATTTTTTCCCTCCCGTTAAAGGAATTGTCTCAGGAAAGTATGAGTTAAGAACTAAACATTTTGGTACTGATATTGTTACAAAACCGAAAGCACTGGTATCCGCGGTACTTGATGGTACCGTAATTTTCACGGGATGGACAATGGAAACCGGATTTGTAATTGAAATACAGCATCAGAATAATATTGTTTCAGTGTACAAGCATAATGCCAGTCTTCTTAAGGAAACCGGTGATCTAGTTCGTGCCGGCGATGCTATTTCTGTAGTCGGCGATTCCGGCGAACGCTATACATCAGGACCTCATCTTCACTTTGAGATCTGGTATAAAGGAAGTCCGCTGGATCCTGAGAAACACATCTTATTTTAAAAGCAGGAGACTCAGCATGCCGGAAAGAATTGCATTATTGGGATCAACAGGATCAATTGGCACACAGGCTCTTGATATAATTTCCAGGTATCCCGACAGGTTCCAGGTTGAGGTCCTGGTTGCAGGAAATAACGTTGATCTTCTGATTGAACAGGCTCATAAATTTCAGCCGGATTGTGTTGTCATTGCTAACTCCGATCATTATCGTCAGTTAAAAGAAAGCCTTCAATATACAAATATAAAAGTCTATGCCGGGAATGATGCTGTAGAACAGGTAGTTGCATCATCATCTGTGGATGTTGTTATTGCAGCAATTGTAGGCTATTCAGGTGTAAGACCGACTATAGCCGCGATCAAAGCCGGGAAAAAAATAGCACTCGCAAATAAGGAAACTCTAGTAGTAGCAGGGGAATTAATCGGAAAGCTGGTCAGCGAATCAGGCAGCATTATGATACCTGTGGATTCCGAACACTCGGCAATTTTTCAATGCCTTGCCGGAGAGGCTGGAAATCCCATTGAAAAAATTACCTTAACAGCTTCCGGAGGACCTTTTCTCAACATGTCTGAAGAAATGCTGAAGAATGTAAAACCATGCGATGCCCTCAGACACCCGAATTGGAACATGGGATGTAAGGTAACAATTGATTCTGCCTCACTGATGAATAAAGGTCTGGAAGTGATCGAGGCAAAATGGCTTTTCGGTCTCACCCCTGAACAGATTTCAGTAATTGTTCACCCGCAGTCAATCATACATTCTCTTGTTCACTTTGCAGACGGATCGGTTAAGGCTCAGCTTGGTGTTCCTGATATGAGGGTGCCTATCCTGTATGCATTATCCTATCCCGACAGGCTGCAATCAGATCTTCCCCGGCTTAAGCTGAATGAAATTTGTGCTCTCACATTTGCTGACCCTGATATAAAAAGATTCCGTAACCTGTCGCTGGCATATGAGTCAATCAGAAGAGGCGGGAATATGCCATGTATATTAAATGCTGCCAATGAAATGGCAGTTAATGCCTTTCTTGAAGAAAAGATCAGCTTTATGCAAATGCCGGATATTGTGGAATATACAATGGAAAATAGTATGTTCTCCGACTCTCCCGACCTTGATCTTCTTGAATTTTCTGATACCAATGCCAGGAAAATGGCTCTAAGTTTTATAAATAAACTCCAAAAAGAAAAATGACAATACTTATTAAAATCCTGCAATTTATAATGAGCCTTTCAATTCTTGTGGTAATACATGAATTTGGACATTTTACAATGGCAAAATTATTCAAAACCCGGGTTGAAAAATTCTTCCTGTTCTTCGATCCCTGGTTTTCTCTTTTCAAATTTAAGAAGGGTGAAACAGAATATGGCATAGGATGGCTTCCTCTTGGCGGCTATGTAAAGATTTCCGGTATGATCGATGAATCTATGGACAAAGAGCAGATGAAACTGCCTCCGCAACCATGGGAATTCAGGTCAAAGACCTCATGGCAAAGACTATTGATAATGACCGGAGGGGTTATCTTCAATTTTATATCAGCAATGCTTATTTTTATTTTTGTTTTATTTGCCTGGGGTGAAACCTACCTGCCAACAGCAAATGTTAAATATGGAATCGTGACCGACTCGGTAGGGTATGCCATTGGCTTAAGAAATGGAGACAAGATCATTACAATTGATAATAAGCATGTTGAAAACTTCCATGAGCTGATATCTGATATCGTTCTGAATAATCGTAAGACCATTCAGATTGAGCGCGATGGTGCCCCGCTCAATATTGAAATACCCTCTGAGTATGTCCCAAAATTACTTAAGGGCAAAGGTCAGATTGATACCAGGATACCTTTCGGACCCTATGTAATAGAAAGCGTGGGTAAGAATACTCCTGCAAAAATAGCAGGTGTCCTTCCCAAAGATCAGCTTACCGGCATAGACGATGTCAAGTTTACATATTATGATGAATTTCAAAAATATCTTTATAATCATAAACAACATCCTGTAGTTCTGAATCTGGTGAGGAACGGAGAAAATCAGAATATTTCTGTTATACCTGACACTTTAGGGATACTCGGCATAGGAAGATCTGTGGTACTTAGTCAGATCTTTGACCTTAAAACTGTTAAATACGGTTTATTGAAATCGATTCCCGCCGGAATTGATAAAGGATTAAAGACAATCTCCGATTACCTTAAGCAATTCAAACTAATCTTTTCAAGACATACCAAAGGTTATGAATCATTAGGCGGTTTTATAACAATTGGCAGTATATTCCCGGGAGTCTGGGACTGGCAGCGATTCTGGGACCTGACAGCTTTCCTCTCAATTATTCTGGCAGTAATGAATATTCTTCCTATACCCGCTCTTGACGGAGGTCATGTGCTCTTTTTATTATTTGAGGTTATTACAGGGAAAAAGCCCAGTGACAAGTTTCTTGAATATGCTCAGATAGCAGGCATGATATTGTTATTGGCGCTGTTGCTCTATGCTAACGGTAACGATGTTCTGAGGATGATCAGGAAATAGATTTAATTTTATTATAATTTGTTAATAAATAAAGTATTTTTACATTTGTATAAATTCTAATACTTAAAGAAATGGGAAATTTAGGAATGACAGAAATATTACTCATACTTGTTGTAGTAGTACTGCTTTTTGGTGGCCGTAAGATTCCTGAGCTTATGAAAGGGATTGGTCAGGGAATGAAGGAATTTAAAAAAGCTTCCCAGTACGATCCTGCCAATGACGAAAAGGAGACTTCTAATAAGAACTAAATCTGACATTACATATCTCAAAAAAACCTGCATGAGAGTGCGGGTTTTTTTAATTTTCAGGCCCCATCCCTCCTGAAGGGGTGCTAATCCGATTACTTTAAGAAAACTTTCTTAAGAAGCGAGGATTAACCCCCTTTTAGGGGGCAGGGGGGCAAAAAGTTTCGTACTTCTGATTCCTTCTCCCTGGTACAAACCCTGCTTCTTTTATTATTGTCTGTATTTCATTTGCGTTGAAACGGTTACTAGCGCCTGCAGAGCTCACCACATTTTCCTCGATCATTATTGAACCAAGATCATTTGCCCCGGCATGAAGTGAAAGCATTCCGATTTCTCTGCCCACAGTCAATATGGAAGCCTGGATATTTTTTATATTATTTAAGAGGATCCGGCTCATTGCTATCATCCTGATATAATCGGGACCATTATAACTGCTTCTGACCCCATGTTTCTTCATAAGAACTGTTCCTTCATCCTGAAAAGGCCATGGGATAAAAGTTATAAACCCAAAATGATTCTCCTGTTTTTCAGATTGTAAGTCCCTGATCCTTATGAGATGTTCAATCCTTTCCCTGGCTGTCTCCACATGTCCGAACATCATTGTTGCCGAGGTTGGCAGATTTAATTTGTGAGCTTCTCTCATTACGTCCAGCCACTCTTCAGATGATGCTTTTGCTGGTGAAACAATTTTTCTTACCCTGTCGGAAAGTATTTCTGCACCTGCACCCGGCAGACTGTCAAGTCCTGCCGCAATCAAGCGTGAAAGGACCACAGAATAAGATAACCGCTCCTTTTTTGAAAGGTAAACCACCTCAGGGGGCCCTAAAGCATGAAGTTTGAGAGAAGGATATAATTTTTTTAAATTACTGAACAGATCAAGATAAAAATTCAGATCAAGCTCCGGATTCATTCCTCCCTGCAGCAGAAGCTGATCGCCGCCAAGCAAAAACAATTCATCTACTTTGGTTTTGTAATCATCGATTGAAGTGATATAGGCATCCTCCGATCCTTTTTTCCTGCAGAAGTTACAAAATGAACATTGCGAGAAACAGATATTGGTAATATTTACATTCCTGTCAATCATCCATCCAGCGATATTGCCAGGATTATGCAGCTGACGGAGCCTGTTCGCTACATACATCAGCTCTTCCAGAGGAGCATGGCTATAAAGCGCAAATCCTTCATCAATATCAAGTGGAATCAGGCGCAGGGACTTCTCATATAAATCTTCTAAGACCATCTGTTCAAATAAGTTAGTAATCAGTGAGTCGGAAGTCAGAAGTCCGGAGTCCGAAGTAGGAAATTATTCTTGCATTTATCTTCCGTCTTCCGACTTCTGTCTTCCGGCTTCTGACTGCCAAAGGTAACTCTTTGGAAACGAAAGAATCAATTTTTTAGTTAACTTTACATCTTCTAAAATCACCGGATACTGCTATGAAACCTCAAATTCAAAGAATATCTCAAATATCATCTGACCAATCTGTTATATGTATTATAGTAGGAGACCAGATTCCTGAGAGACTAAATCTTAACAGCCAGGAAAAAGATTTTGCGCAAACTCAGATCCGCGCGAAAGAAGAATATGTTTCTCTGAATTCATACAACAGATCTGTTTACATTGTAAGATTGAAGGATACTATTATTCATTACAGAGTCAGAGAGGAGCTTAGGAGAACAGCTTATAATTTAAGAAAACTTATAAAAGACAACAACCACGATGACCTTGTAATAACTTCAGAAAATGCTTATAAAGGAGCCATTGAAGATTTTACTGAAGGGTTGCTTCTGAGCTTTTACTCTTTTGATAAATACAAAACCAAAACAAATCTGGAAGAGAAAAAACATTATCCGGCTAATCTTTTGTTGCAGGGCGAATTCGATGATTCTGAGATCAAATGGATTGTTGATGTTACTGATGCTGTGTATTTTACACGTAATCTCATTAAAGAGCCTGTAAATCAGCTAAATGCAACTGATCTCTCGCAGGAAATAAAAAAGATCGGAGATTCCGCAGGATTCAGTGTTGAAATTTTAACAAAAGGGAAAATTGAAGCTCTTAAGATGGGCGGTCTTCTGGCTGTAAATAAAGGGAGCATCGATCCGCCTGTTTTCTCTATTCTCGAGTGGAAACCGGCAAACCACAGGAATGATAAACCAATAATCCTGATTGGAAAGGGAATAGTTTATGATACAGGCGGGCTGAATATTAAAACAGGTGATTTCATGGCCGGGATGAATGGCGACATGGCAGGAGCTGCAATCGTTGCCGGAGTGATGCATACAATTTCAAAAAACAATATTCCTCTCCATGTAATCGGATTAATTCCTTCAACTGATAACCGTCCCGGCGGCAATGCTTATACACAGGGTGATATTATTACAATGTTTAATAATATGACTGTTGAAATCGGGAATACAGATGCTGAAGGAAGGCTCATACTGGCAGATGCAATCAGCTATGCTTCAAAATATGCCCCTGAACTGATAATCGATATTGCTACTCTCACGGGTTCTGCAGCAATGACCTTTGGAAATCAGGCAATTGCAGTGATGACGAATGCCGAAAGAAAATATTTCAGCATGCTTGAAGAATGCGGAAACGATGTGTATGAGAGAATAGCAGAATTGCCCTTATGGGAAGAGTATGGTGAGCTACTGAAATCGGATATTGCTGATTTTAAAAATGTCGGCGGACGTGAAGCAGGAGCTATTATTGCCGGGAAATTTCTTGAAAAATTTGCAGAATTCCCGTTGATACATCTCGACATTGCCGGAACGGAATTGATGAAGAAGGATGATTATTACAAATCAAAAAACGGAACCGCAACCGGGTTAAGGCTATTGTCAGCATTTCTACGAAGAATCACAGTCAACTATTCAGAAAAGAAATAATTATATATGGAAAATAAAACAATACTCGCAGGCATATCGCAAGGAGATATAAACGGAATCGGATATGAGGTTATAATTAAGGCTCTTGCGGATCCTACAATAAATGATATTTGTACGCCAATAGTGTATGGTTCCCCAAAAGTAGCTGCCTATCACCGTAAAGCATTAAATGTTAATAACTTCACTTTTAACAATATCAGAACGGCTGATGAGGCACATGCCAAAAAGGCTAACATGATAAATTGTCTTGATGATAACATCAGGGTGGAACTCGGAAAGTCAACTCCCCAGGGAGGTGAAGCTGCAATAATTTCGCTTGAAAAAGCGGTGGAGGATCTTAGAAACGGTAAGATAGATGTGTTGATCACAGCACCTATAGATAAAAAGAATGTCCAATCTGAAAACTTTCATTTCAATGGGCATACTGATTATCTGAAATCTGTTGCCGGAGTGGCTGAAGCTTTAATGTTTATGATTGGTGAAAGCATGAGAATCGGTATAGCTACTGATCATGTTCCGCTTAATAAAGTTTCAGGATTAATAACTATTGAAACCCTTATTCAGAAGATCCGGCTCATGAATCAATCTCTTATTCTTGATTTTGGTATCCGGAAACCCCGCATTGCAGTACTTGGTCTTAATCCCCATGCAGGAGATAACTCTCTGCTTGGGACTGAAGAAGCTGAAATTATTATTCCCGCCATTCAGCAGACCCAGAAAGAGGGAATAATGACTTTTGGCCCTTTTCCTGCTGATGGATTTTTTGGAGCAGGATCATTTACCAAATTCGATGGTATTCTTGCCATGTATCATGATCAGGGTCTTACTCCATTCAAAGCTCTTTCATTTGATTCAGGGGTTAATTTCACGGCAGGATTGCCTTTTATAAGGACATCTCCAGTTCACGGAACTGCCTTTGATATTGCCGGCAGAGGTGAAGCATCAGAAAATTCCTTCAGGCAGGCCATCTATCTCGCCTGTGATATCTTCAAGAACAGACAGATATATAATGAGATATCCAAAAATCCTTTAAAACACCAGGATATCGAAATCCATAGTGACCGCGTTGATGAACTTCCTCCTGACATATTTAATCCTGAAGTATAAACATGATAGATTATATCAAAGGTGAGATTACACAGATCACCCCCACATTCCTCACAATGGAAACAGGAGGGATCGGTTACCTGATTAACATTTCAATAAACACATTTTCGAAGCTTGAGGGTAAAAAGGAATTTAAAATTCTTATTCACGAAATCATCCGGGAGGACAGTCACCAGCTTTTCGGATTTGCAGATTTTGAGGAACGTGATATTTTCAGGTTGCTGATTTCCGTATCCGGTGTCGGAGCAAACACTGCCAGAATGATGCTTTCATCGCTTAATCCGGCTGAGATAGAAAAAGCAATTTTAGGCTCTGATGCTAATCTTCTAAAAAGTATAAAAGGGATAGGATTAAAAACAGCACAAAGGATAATTGTTGACCTGAAAGACAAACTTGGCAAACATGTCGGAAGTGATGAAATATTTGCATTTGCAGACAATACAAAGCGTGAAGAAGCGTTATCTGCATTAGTAATGCTTGGATTTGCCAAAAGCGCTGTCTCCAAGGTCCTTGATAAGATAGTCCGAGAGGAAAAAAATCTGACCGTTGAGGATATGATTAAGAAAGCGCTTAAAAACTTGTAATTCTGAATATAAGCCGGATTGGGATCAGGGATATCATATAAAAGTATTCTGATATATTCGTATCTTCTGCTGTTAGCTTCTTTTCTCTTAAAGTCCACTGAAGCAAGTAGTCAGACTGCTTTGCGGAAAAGTGTAGCCCCGGATACAACACGAAAATCAATCCTGAAACTTAAAGATGATACAGGAATCCCCTGGGAATCAAAACAAAAAGCACCTCTTTTTCTTAATAAACCGTCAAACTTTAAATCAACAGTAATTTATGACCCTGATAAAGACGAATATATACTTTATGAGAAGATAGGAGCTCTTGATTATCGCACTCCCGTACATATGAGTCCTGATGAATTCCGAAAATACGAATATGCCAGGGCTATGCGTGAGTACTGGGAATCACGCATATCCGGCAATCAGGCCGGTTACAGATCGAATCTGATACCTCAGATAGAGATTGGAGGTGCCGCTTTCGATAAGATTTTCGGGAGCAATACTATAAACATTGTCCCTCAGGGATCCGCTGAACTCATCTTTGGAATTAATATTTCCAAAACCCAGAATCCGACTCTTCCGGTAAAACTCCAGACAATTCCAACATTCGATTTCAAGGAAAAAATTCAAATGAACGTCACCGGTACAATAGGTGACAAGATGAAGCTCGGTGTAAATTACAATACCGATGCAATGTTTGAATTCGAAAACAGGACTAAACTTGAGTACGCTGGAAAGGAAGATGAGATCCTTAAAAAAGTTGAGGCAGGCGATGTTACTCTTCCTCTTGCAGGTACTCTTATTACTGGCAGTTATAGTCTTTTTGGACTTAAAACGGAAATGCAGTTCGGAAAGCTGACTGTAACTACAGTACTTTCCCAACAAAAGGGACAATCGTCGGTTATTGAGGCAAAAGGCGGTGCTCAGCTTACAGATTATGAAATTTATGCTGATGATTATGAAGCTAACCGGCATTTCTTTATTTCTCAATATTTCCACGATACTTATGATGAATCTCTTAAAAATATACCCATCATCAGTTCAGGAGTAAATATAGACCGGATCGAGGTTTGGGTAACTAATAAATCAAGCAGTTTTGAGGATGCAAGCAACAGGAATATAGTTGCATTTATGGATCTGGGAGAAAGTTCAAAACATATTTTTAATAAAGTGCCTGGATTTCAGGCAACTCCAGGAGCGCTTATATATCCTGATAATGGCGCCAACAAAATGTACGAACAGCTTACCACTTCATATGGATTGATCCGAAACGTAAATGAGGTAACAAATGAATTTTCCCCTCTATCTCCAGGATTTCAGATCGGAAGAGATTTTGAGAAAATCGAAAATGCAAGAAAACTTGATCCGAGGGAATTTGATTTCAACAGGCAGCTGGGATATATTTCACTTAATACAGCCCTTAATACCGATGAGGTTCTTGCAGTTGCATATGAATATACAATCGCGGGACAGGTATTCAAGGTTGGTGAGTTTTCCACAGACGGCATTGCCGCTCCTCAGACTCTGATACTTAAGTTGTTGAAGGGTACCACCCTTAGTCCTAAATTACCGACGTGGAACCTGATGATGAAAAATATATATTCACTGGGATCGGGAAAACTGGATAAAAAGGATTTCGTTCTTAATGTGCTCTACCAGGATGACAAAACAGGCAATTCCGTCAACTATATCCCGGAAGGAACCCTGGCTGATAAAATCCTGCTGCAGGTTATGGGACTCGATAACCTGAACTCCCAGAACGACAGGGAACCGGATGGTTTTTTTGATTTTATTGATGGCGTCACAGTAATGATGGACAGGGGGAAAATTATTTTTCCTTTTATTGAACCTTTCGGCAGCCATCTGAGAAAGATGATTCTTGACCCGAATGTGGCCAGCAAATATGTCTTTCAGGAGCTGTATGACTCAACTCAGACAGCTGCCCGTCAGATGGCTGAAAAAAACAAATTCAAAATGACCGGCCAATATTCCTCTGAAGGCGGATCAGTAATAAGACTTAATGCAACAAGCATACCCCAGGGTTCTGTAAAGGTAACAGCAGGTGGAGTTCCTCTTACCGAAAACACCGATTATACTGTTGACTATAACATGGGTACAGTGACAATAATTAACAGTGCACTTATCGAATCCCAAACCCCAATTCAGGTTTCCCTTGAGAATAACCAATTCTTTGGTTTCCAGACCAAGACGCTTGTTGGTGCACATCTCGACTATAAAGTTTCAGATAATTTTGATATCGGAGGGACAATTCTTCATCTGACGGAACGACCATATACTCAAAAAGTAAATTACGGAGAGGAACCGATTTCAAATACAATCTGGGGCTTAAATACTTCGTATAAGACAGAATCACAATTACTTACAAAAATCATTGATAAGATTCCCCTGCTTAACACTAAGACACCCTCCTCAATCTCATTCTTTGGAGAATTTGCAAACCTGATCCCTGGTCATTCAAAAGCTATATCATCTGCTGGCAATTCATACATCGATGACTTTGAAGCCAGTGAAATACCTCTTGATCTTAAAGCCTTTAATGCATGGACAATCTCAAGTGTCCCACAGGGACAGGATCAAATGTTTCCTGAGGCAAAGTTTAATAACAATCTTGTCAGTGGTTTTAACAGGGCTAAATTAGCCTGGTATGTAATCGATCCGCTGTTTTTAAGAAATGGATCTTCCACACCTGAATATATCAGGCAGCATCCTGATTTGCAATCGAGTCATTTTGTGAGAGAGATTTATGAAAATGAAATATTCCCAAACAAGGAGAGCGCAACCGGAATTCCGACAAACCTGACGGTTTTAAACATGGCATTCTATCCGGGAGAAAGAGGTCCCTATAACTATGATCTAAGCCCTGGGCCATATTCTGCAGGCTTAAATACCACTGGTAATCTCAATGATCCTAAATCCAGATGGGGAGGTATAATGCGTGAGGTTCTGACCAGCGATTTCGAAACTGCTAACATTCAATATGTTCAGTTCTGGGTTATGGATCCGTTTGTTGATAATCCTGATCAGGAAGGAGGAGATCTTTATATAAATCTTGGAAATATTTCGGAAGATATCTTAAAGGATTCAAGGAAAAGTTTTGAGAATGGGCTTCCCGGTTCACCTGTAGTAAAAAATGTTGATACTACTGCATGGGGAAGAGTCCCAACTATTCAGGCAGTGGTACATGCTTTTGATAATGCACCTGAAACCCGGTTATTTCAGGACGTAGGACTTGATGGACTTGGAGACTGGGATGAACAGACTTTCTTTAAGGATTATCTCCAGAAATCATCGCTTATTGTCAGTCCGGAGGCATATCAGGTGATATCCGCAGATCCCTCGGCAGATGACTATCATTATTTCAGGGGATCTGATTATGATGCGCAGCAATTGGGTATTCTCGACCGGTATAAAAAATACAACGGCGAGGAAGGGAACTCTCCCACATCGGGAATGTCCAAAGAATCTTATCCGACTACCGGATCAACTTTGCCTGATATGGAAGATATCAACCGGGATAATACATTAAATGAAACAGAGAGTTATTACCAGTATAAAGTAAGCATCCGTCCGGGTGATTTAAAGGTTGGTTCGAACTATGTTACGGATGAGGTTTTTGCTAAAGATGTCACTCTTGCAAACGGAACTAAATCGAGTGTCCATTGGTACCAGTTTAAGGTTCCAATTACTGATTACCAGAAAGTGATCGGACCTATCAAAGATTTTAAATCAATCCGTTTCATGAGGATGTTTCTTAAGGGATTCAGCGATCCTGTTATTATGCGTTTTGCAAAACTCGATCTGGTCCGCGCCGAATGGAGAAAATACAATATCTCTTTTATGGAGGGCGGGGAAAGAATAACTGTTCCGGAAGCAACCGACGGGACTTTTGAGATCAGTTCGGTGAGTATTGAGGAGAATGCCGGGAAAATACCTGTTAATTATGTGTTGCCCCCGGGATTTGACAGAGTAACCGATCCTCAAAATCCACAGTTGAGACAGCTCAATGAACAATCGATGGTACTTAAGGTAATGAATCTTGAAGATGGGGATGCACGTGCTGCTTTCAGAAATGTTAATCTCGATATAAGACAGTATAAAAGACTCCGGATGGAAGTTCATGCTGAAGCAATGATTGGTCAGCCATTACAAAACGATGAACTTACTGCATTTATCAGGATTGGTTCGGATTACAAGGGAAATTTTTATGAGTATGAAATTCCTCTCAAACTTACTCAGCCGGGTCATTATGATAATAACATTGATGATCAAAGAGCAAAGGTATGGCCGGCAGAAAATAGTATGAATATAGATCTTTCAGTATTGCAGGCTGCCAAACAGGAACGTAACCGCCAGATGGAACTGCCAGGTTCATCTTTAAGTGTTTCAGATGTATTTGTGTATCAAAGCGGAACAGCGAGAGTATCTGTTTCCGGAAACCCGAATATGAGCAATATTAAGGTCATAATGATAGGTGTCAGGAATCCTATAAAAACAAGGAACAGGACTACTGATGACGGAACTCCGAAATATGGGGAGGTATGGTTTGACGAATTAAGACTCAACGATTTTATTGAAAATGGAGGATGGGCAGCAAATGCTCATTTACAGGCTCGTCTGGCTGATCTGGGAACTGTCGATATGGTTGGACAGGCAAGTACTCCCGGATGGGGGAGTATCGAGAAGAAAGTAAATGAGCGGAGCAAGGAAGATATTATGAAATACGATATATCATCAAGTATTGAACTTGGTAAATTTTTTCCTGAAAAATTGGGAGTCAGGTTACCTGTTTATGTAGGATTTTCCGAGACCAGGATAAAACCACAATACGATCCCCTTGATCCTGACATACTTTTAAAAGATGCCCTTTCTGCTGCAAAAAACACTGCTGTAAGAGATTCAATATTAAATATTTCGGAAGATTTTTCGCGACGAAAAACCATCACCGTGAGCAATGCGGGGATAACAAAAAGAGGTGAAAAACCGCATGCATGGGACGTTGCAAATTTAAGTGTCAACTACACCTATAATGAAATATATAGCAGCAACACAAAAACCCAGATTGATCTTGAAAAAGATTACAGAGGCGGCATAAACTATGACTATCAGGCTCAACCTAAGAATATTATGCCATTCAGAAATATAAGATTATTCAATTCACCTTTACTCAAGATTGTCAAAGACTTTAACTTCTATGCCTTCCCTAAAAGTCTGTCATTCAGGACTGACCTTACAAGGAACTATAATGAATTATTGACAAGAAACATTAACAATCCCTATCTGAAAATTTTGCCGTCTTTCAAGAAGGACTTTGAATGGAGCAGGATTTATGATTTTAAATACGATATAACACGACAACTGAAATTTGATTTTACTGCAACAAATCTTTCAAGAATTGATGAGCCTCCTGGTGGCGTTGATAAAAACAGATATGCAAGCACCTACAATGCCTGGCGTGATTCTGTATTGACTAATTTAAGGCATGGAGGCAGAACCACAACCTATAATCACTTCATGAATATCACTTACAATCTGCCTGTAAATAAACTCCCTCTTCTTTCATGGGTAAATGCCAATGCACGCTATAGTGCTGATTATACCTGGCTTGCCGGGCCGCTCTTCCCCGACAGTCTGAAGATTCATCTGGGGAATTCAATAAAGAATCACAGCGAGATGACATTTACAGGCATGGCGAATTTTTCTACCCTGTATACTAAGATGAAGTTTCTTAAGAATATTGAAAATAATACCATGCCCGGGGCTGCTCAGAGAATGAAAGCGGACTTAAAAACAGTAACGTATACAAAGGATAATGTAAGCTTCAAGGCAAACGTGGTCAAAGCAATTTTCCATAATCTTAAAACAAAAGATGTAAAAGTAAAGATTGTCGGAAAAAACGGTGAGGAGGTAAAAGGAAAGCTGGATATTGTGACAGAGAATAAGGTCAATTTTACGACCGATCAGCAGGTGGATGGAGGGAAAGTAATAATTGAAGGCAAAGTAAAGAAAAACAGGAATCCTATTATAGTCACCGGTGAATATCTGGTCAGGGCTGTAATGGGAATAAGATCAGTAAGTCTTACATATACTACATCGCAGGGTGAGTTTCTTCCAGGTTATGATCCTGAAACTAAGTTACTGGGGATGTCAACCTACAACAACAGACTTGCACCCGGGTGGCCATTTGTTCTGGGATACAGTGACCGTAATTTCTTTAACAGAGCTGTAACAAGCGGATGGTTATCAAAAGACACCTTACTTAATACACCGGCTATTTATGATAATAAGCGCGACCTCTCACTGCGAAGTCTTATTGAACCCTTTCCCGGTTTGAGAATTGATATTAATGCAGACAGACGATTCCTGGAATCAGAAAGTGCTTACTATGTGGCTGATAAAAATGGAAATTTCCCCGACAGTACACGAAACAGGATGGTAACAGGGAACTTTTCAATATCTATAATTTCGTGGGGAACATCATTTGAAAAAATCTCAAAGACAAATGACTATGTGTCCCCGACCTTTGAAGCTTTTAAAAGGAATATTGTCATTATCTCGGGGAGAAGAGCTATGGAAAGACAAAGGCTTGATCCGACATATAACCCTGACATTGACCCGGTAACAGGCACAACCATCGACGGGCCATATAAAAGCGGATTTGGAGAAACTTCCAGAGAAGTTATGATACCGGCATTTCTGGCTGCTTATACAAAATCAAATCCTAATAAAATAGGTCTTGAAACATTCCCCTCAGCTTTACGAATGATGCCAAACTGGCGAATAAACTTTGACGGATTGTCAAAATTTGATTTTGTTCAGAAAGTATTCAGATCTATTAACCTGATGCATCAATACCGTAGTACCTATCAGATAGGATCCTATGCCACTAATCTCAGTTATATAACAGATGGAGTAGGTATCACCAGTTTAAGAGATCTTCAGGATAACTTTCTTCAGCAATATGAAATAAATGTGGTTACAATAAGTGAGCAGTTCAGTCCTTTGATCAATGTGGATATGAACTGGAAAAACAGTCTTACCACCAGGTTTGAGTGGAGAAAATCGAGGACTGTAACACTTAATCTGATCAGTAACCAGGTTGCTGATGCCAGGATAAATGAGCTGATATTCGGAGCTGGATACAGGTTTGACAATGTTCAGATAATTCTGAAAACACAGGCGGGACAGAGAGCACTGAAGAGCGATCTTAATTTGCGTTTTGATCTTTCAATAAGGGATGATAAGACACTCGCAAGGAAACTTATTGAAGATGTCAATCAACCCGTTGTAGGGCAAAAAGTGTTTTCCCTGGGAGCGACTGCCGATTATGTTCTTAGCGACAGGTTTAATCTGCAGATATTTGCCGATCATAGTATGAATAATCCATTTGTTGCCAATACCTTTCCGACTTCTAACACTAATTTTGGTTTTAGTCTTAAATTTACACTGGTACAATAGAAATTATAGCCTCCGGATCTTACTTCTTCCCTGATACACCTTAAAAGTCCAGTCATCCTGAGTACTCATTCAATTTTACAAACCAGATAATATTACAACAGGCTCTGAAAGAGTCTGATACGAATAACCCCTGGTGCAACCAGGGGTATCTGCCTACTTATCATTTACAGCTCTGAAGGAGCTGAATATGGATGCGAAAAATTGTACTTGTTTCGATTATATTAAACCCTTTCAGGGTTTTAGATCAGAGGGTAAGCTTTCTACCCCCAGTTGCACTGGGGGTTATTCATATTTAGCCATTTCATGGCTAAGAAAAAACAACCTAAATTACTGAAGTCAATCTTCTGCATAAACTGAAAATATTTTTTTAGGATATTTAAAATAATTCATCTTTTCTCAGAAATCGACTGAAATATAAGTGATCCTCTGTTCTTGCCTGAAAATCAATATTTATGCTATAAAATAAATGAATTACATATGGAAGTTATCGAACCATTTTTCTATTTTTGAATAGAAATCACCCTGAGCAGTTCAATTACCTCTCATAGCTTAATGAAAGAAAACGCCTAAAATTTAAAAACCTTATATGAAAAGATCAAAACCCCGTTTAACCTTCTGGCAGATCTGGAACATGAGTTTTGGATTTCTTGGTATTCAGTTTGGATTTGCGCTCCAGAATGCAAATGTCAGCAGGATTTTTGAGACCCTTGGGGCCAAGGTTGAAAATATACCGATTTTATGGATTGCTGCACCTGTGACCGGTCTTATCATTCAGCCCATAATAGGGCATATGAGTGACAATACATGGAACCGGCTGGGCCGCAGACGGCCATATTTTCTTACAGGAGCCATTCTTGCTACGCTCGCACTGATCTTTATGCCAAATTCACCTGTATTGTGGATTGCAGCAGGGACTCTCTGGATAATGGATGCATCAATAAACATTTCAATGGAGCCTTTCAGAGCATTTGTTGGTGATATGCTTCCGTCGGAACAACGTACAACAGGTTTTGCGACTCAGAGTTTTTTCATCGGTACGGGAGCTGTAATTGCATCCGTCCTTCCATATGTTCTTACTAACTGGTTTCATGTCCAGAATACTGCTCCGGCAGGCCAGATCCCATTATCAGTAAAATTGTCTTTTTATATTGGCGGCGTGGTATTTATTTCCGCTGTTATATGGACTATTCTAAGAACAAAAGAATATTCCCCGGAAGAACTTCAGGAATTCTCTGATAAAGAAGATAAGGCAATTGACCATAAACAGGAAATTGACACTAATATTACTTCCCGTGTATTTCTCTTAAGAGGATTCTACTGGATAGTTGCCGGTCTGGTGATAAGCCTGGCTATTTATTTTTATTCACTTGAAAAAGAACTCTATATTCTGTCAGTAGGAATTGGGGCATTTGGAATAATACAGGTTATATCGGGATTGTTTGTTTCAGGAGGTAAGACAACTAATGGTCTGGTCGTTGTATTGAGCGATCTGTACAATATGCCAAAAACGATGGGTCAACTTGCGATAGTCCAGTTTTTCTCCTGGTTTGCTCTTTTTTCAATGTGGATCTACACAACTTCAGCGGTGACAAGCCATATTTATGGTACCAAGGATCCGACAAGTGAACTGTATAACCAGGGTGCAAACTGGGTTGGTATTCTCTTTGCAGTATATAATGGTTTTGCAGCTTTGGTTGCATTTCTCCTGCCTGTCCTGGCCAAGCTGACCAACAGGCGTATTACCCATTCGGTGAGTCTCATTGCCGGAGGGTTAGGCTTAATCTCAATAATTATCTTCCATACTCCGCATATGCTTATTCTTTCTATGCTTGGTATCGGTCTTGCATGGGCAAGTATTCTTGCTATGCCTTATGCAATTCTTACAGGTTCGCTTCCTGCTAATAAGATGGGAACCTACATGGGCATCTTTAACTTTTTCATTGTTATTCCTCAGATTCTTGCTGCCAGTATCCTTGGATTTTTCGTGCGCGATGTTTTCGGCGGTGAAAGTATTTACGCTCTTGTGACCGGAGGCATTTCAATGTTTATTGCCGCTGCCCTGATACTTTTTGTTAAGGATGTTGACGAAACAAAAACAACTAAAGGCTGATGCGAACAGGTGCATGTATTTTTGATCTTGACGGGGTACTTGTTGATACCGCTAAATACCACTTTAAGGCATGGAAAAGACTGACGGATATGCTGGGGATCGATTTTACGGAGAATGATAATGAACGGCTCAAGGGTGTCAGCAGAATGGCTTCACTTGAGATTATACTTGAAATCGGCAATATGCAGCTCGATGAG
>Ga0302271_10001586_pt1 | contig 21701 bp, 4 predicted proteins | sample III_Bog_N1_1_FD_198767 | JGI IMG/M metagenome (GOLD analysis project Ga0302271, IMG submission 198767) | Peat permafrost microbial communities from Stordalen Mire near Abisko, Sweden - III_Bog_N1_1 | ecosystem: Environmental > Terrestrial > Soil > Wetlands > Peat | place: Sweden: Abisko... | reverse complement strand
ATATTAACAAAATTACAAGAAAAATCTTTATTTTTAACATCAGGTTTCTTCAAAAAAGAGCTAATTTTAATAGAATTTTCTTAATTAATTTAGTGAAAGCATAAAAAAGAAATCTGCAAACAATATTACAAGATAATTTCTACATTCCGCAAATGCACATTTCTGCAAATTAAAAGGTAATTTAATAGAAATAAATTGAGAAAAGGATAAGATATCATACAGAAAGTAGTTTTAAGATAAATAAATATTTAATTATTTTGTCAAGCATTATGAGAAGTTGAAGGATGAGTGGATGGCGAAGAATTAAAAGATTATCTTAAAGAATCGAAGAAAAGAGTGAGTTACTCTAATGAAGTGAAAAACTAAAAGTAAGTTTACTGCGACTACTGCTTAGACAAAGACAAGGTTGGTTGCGCAGTCTATGAAGGGCTCTTTAGTGCTACCTAGATAAGTGTGGTATGCTTCTTGAGAGCTAAAAGCTTATCTAGAATATGAGTTTAATTCTCATCTATGGATTCTTGCGTACAGCTTAAAACAATCATTAATACTCTTCTCTCTCTGCTGTGATACAATTATTTCTTGCATTCTTGTGCTTAGTATACATGCTATCTTTCCTATCCTCCACAAGATTTTTGCATCTACGGAATCTACCTCAATCCAATTTCCAAAGCACCCATCAGACGAAGCGAGAAGAATCGCATTTCTTAATAATCTTTCCTTTTCGCACTCATATTCTCTGGATTCGATGGAGGTATTGGATTCTTCTAAATTATCAAACTGTTTCCTTGCTATTAATTCAAGTATACTTTAAACGAGCTGAAATTACTGAATGAATCATTCTGCTGACTTTACTCCTCTCTAGGAATATTCCAAGACATATCATAAGTTCCTGACTTATCAGGTTGATGGAGTGGGCTAGACATCCATTCTTCGTTATTCTGCTCTTGTATCATGAAATACAATTATTAGATTATCAATTACCAGTGCTGATCGCAGATGGAGTGCGTTAATTCAAAAAGAATACTTGTGTATGCGCGGTTAAACGAAATAACAGTAAGTCTATCTTGCGAAGAAAGAAACTATTATTTCGCAAAGGAGCAAACTGCAGCGAATACTTCGTACAAACTCTATTCATCACTTAAATCTAAGACTAACACTACATCGTAAGATTAATCAAGTCTTCTTGTTAAGTCAACAATCAGCTCATTCGCAGCAGCTTTCATTTCAGGGACTTATGACAGCAATCCAATCGACCTACTCAAGATTCTATGCTCAATGTATTTACATTCTTCGATTTAGCTGCAAAGGAGCTGCTCAAAGCCAAGAAGTTTATAGCCCTTGGTGATATCTTCGTTAGAGACATGAATATTTCTTAAAATGATTTGAAGAGAAGCTAAATAAAGAGCCCGAGCATGCATTCCACTTGTCCATTTGTCCACTTCGTTTGAAGGATAGCTGCTTTAGGCATTGCTAAGTGGAAGTTATGCAGTAGAAAGCTTGCATTAGTTTATCATCGTTTTGAGTTTATCGTTTAGTAAATGATTGAAACTGTCATACCTTGGAGAACCACTGATATTGATTATCGATCCATTGGGACTTTAAGAGAAACGCTGTGATTTGATGGAATCCATCTAATTGTAACCCATCAAATTAATGATCTTGAAGGCTGTGTCATCCTCTTCAAGTTCCATACCCAGTGCGTATGCGATCTCTCTCTGAAAAATACTTGGAAGAGAGAAGTGCTTTTGGTTCAGATAAAGGTTGATTTCAAGAAGATCAGTTGATAAAAGTATGGATTATTCTCTGCTAAATGATTTTGTCGAAATACGACACAATTTCAATGATATCTCCAATAAATTTTTCGCTCGTTTAAGCGAGCAGATTTCTTCTGGTTGGATGATATGATAAGGAGAGCATGGCATTGAGGTTTCTCTTAAAAACTAACTCTTCATCGATAAAATTTTCTGCAATTATTTTATTAAGGCACGATCTTAGCTATTTCTCCAAGAAGCATTCCCATGAAATAAAAATTCAGAGAATGACTTCAGATTCTGATACCCTAGCTACTCTAAAATCAATGACTCAGCACAATCAAGAGATTCCATTCCTTTCTCGCCTTCATCGGATGCACACAATCTGACGGATAAAAAACAGAAAAATAAGAATAAAAATTGAATTTATTGTAGTGTAGTGAGATAAAAATAATAGAACTAAACTTGCTACTACTACCTTTCACATAGAAATCCGCAGCAATTCATTATTTTAACATTCTTCGCTGCTTGGATGAGTTGAAAATAAGCTAGATTAATCAAACTGATTGCTTGCCCAAAAGAATTTTAAAGTATCTTGAAAGTCAAACTAGCTTTAGCAAAATGCTAAACTGATTCTGCTATTCCTGAATTTCTATCTAACGATTGGTTTTTATAGTTTATCACTTCCTGAAGGAGAAAGAATGTCTCCGAAATAGTCTTGATTTCGAGAAGTACTGGTTCAAAATCAAGTAATTTATTCTGTTTTATTTGTTTTTCTTCGATTTCGTTATTATGTTGATGATCCTTCCAAATTTCAGATTTTTTAGTCCTTGCAAAGCTATAATAATCATCACAATTCGTTAAGCTGCCTTGATTAAGCTAGTCATCTTCAGCAAAATTCTCTTTTTTGTTCATGTTGTGCTTGCTATCGTATTGACAGCTAGTATTTTCTTATTCTCTATTAGAATTTATGTAGTTGTTGTTGGCAAGCATTTCCTCAGTGCAGTAATCATTCCCTTTATTATCATAGAATCCTTGGGCTGTTGTCTTGTTTGTTTCCGATTTTAAATTGTTTTAAGCAAAACTTTATTCACTTTACAGCAGCATGTTATCCATGATTTGGCTTTGGTATCCAGAAGAGCAAAACTCGTTTTTGACCTGCAAATTACTGATATTCTTAGTTGATAATTAATCTTCTAAGTTAGGTGCTGGTATCTTCAATATTGCCTGAGATTGTTATCCATTCTTTATGCTTATATTTGGGGTAACATTTCCTTAAAAGCTGAATCTCTTAGGAGATTGATTCTTCTTATAAAAATGCTATTTTTCTTATTATTAATCGAAGCAAATTGTTTCAATTTAATTATTTGGAACGATGGCAGAGTACGATTTTCTATCTAACATGGAATTAACTTCATTAGCTTTAGTCCTCAAAGCAAGACCGAGAGTATTAGCGAATTTCTATGATCCACTATTTCTCTATCCATAAAAAACACCTGCACTTTCTGAACGAGGTCGATTTTTCTTGAAAGGTTAATAATAAATTGGCGGTTAAACGTTACTAAATGATACTAACTCCTTATCTCCTTATTTCGAGAAGCTTCTGACTTGCTTGTTAGGAGTAGTGTTTGAATTGTTCTTATGTTTCGCTTGCGAAATACCAGATTAATTTTTCATAAAAATACTTTTTCGTTTTATCACAGGAGGCACAAATGTTGTTATTTATTTCTCGCTGAGATTTTTAGTTTTACTTTCATTCTGATAATTCAACTAAGACCGCACATTGTCATTTAGAAATATAATTAACTTCTCTATTGGGATTTACACTTAATGCACTAGCAACGCAGCAAAATGCAAGGTGAAAATTCCCATCACAAGAAGCAGCAAAAGTGATTCAGAAATCACTACAGACAGCCATAAAATATCCTCGTTCACTTTGTAGTCATTCAAAAGGTTACTAGTGTCTTTCCTGACCTTGCCTAAGAGCATAACTTATTTTTTAACAACAATATCTTAATAAACTGACCAAAGCTCAGATGTCTCTATTGGATACACTAAACTTATGCTAAAAACATACAAAAAACAGCATTTGTGAAAAATGAGTAAAATTATTAATTTATTTTTACAATTTCTGGTTTCCTCTTTCCCATTCCTAATAGAATTAAGATACATTAATTTGGTTTTCAATAGAAAAGGATTGACTGAGGGCGTGTACTTTACTAGCATTAAGCTGGTTGATGAAAGATTGCCTTTGAATTTGCGTGTAATTTCCAGTGGAATTAAATTCAATATCTTCCCAAGAGGTTTCTGTGCTATTTTAGTTTATCCAATATCGATGATAAAGCACCTGCCAGTAATAAAAAGGAAGGGGAAATGTTGAAGAAAAAAAATATAAATTTAGATTAGCATAAGAAGAAATTTTGTTTACTGTATCATTAGCTTAATGAAATAGCACCGTGTAAGTATCCGAAGCAGAGGCAATACTAGGGGAATTTTCAGTTTTCATAATAGTCTGCATGAAGTTTGTGATAAGAAAGTTTATTGTTATGACAATAGGCTCCTGAGTAAATTTGTCATTGATCATGACTGTGCTTGACATTGTAATCGCCCCTGACGTTGCATCCTTATACGGCTTGATAAATAGCACGTTTTCTAGTTTAAAACAAAAATCGTTGAAAACAAATTATTTACTTATTTTTTAAATAATACTGAAAAATGTTTTACTATTATTTTTTGTCTTCGAATATTCTGCCATAACTTCAACATACCAAGATCGACAGCGAGGATCAAAGTTTTCAAGATAATGTTCAGCATCTCCAGTGCAATTATAGTAAGGTTGAAATGCCGTTAGATTGCTATTGCGACTTATTTTAAAAAAAACAAGGGTTTAATTTAAGTAGAAAATAACTTCCCTCCCCAAACAACTTTTTGGTTTTCCTCCCATTCAATTCAATTCAAGGTTACAAAATTACTAAAATCAAGTTTTTAAAAAGAATCAGCGTATTTTACTTTGTTGGGACTGTAGTAAGGAGAGAATCATAGAAAGCATGCTGAATCAGTTAAATCGTAAAGGTTTCATTTTCGCTAGCCAGATAAATTGATTTCTAGAGATAATTGTTGTTCCACATCTGACAAACAAAGAAATTAAGCTAAAATACCATTTATTGATAGCATTTTAGTTTTTGCGCGTAGATAGATATGTTAAATCCTTACATTCCAAAGGAACTGTTGACGTTCTTGACTGAATTAATCAAAGCTGAAAAACTTTCTATGAAAGTACGTCTCTTCATAAATATAGGATATTTTCAATGCTTCGTTATATTCGCTAGAGCATAATCCAAGAGCGTTGTATCTATACGAGCAATTTTTGTAATGTATATCGTCTAGGACAACAGACAAAATGAAAGTCAAAACAACGAAATAAATTTAATCGCATATGACGTTTTTATCGAATGATTTGAAGGAATAGGCTTTGATTAAAAATTTTGTAGCTATTATATAAGTTAATAATAGATCATTCAAAGAGAGATTGTCTGATTTGGGGAATAAGTAAATCAAACTGCAAACTAAGGATATTAATTCAATTAAATTACATCTGAAATCGATTTGCGCATTTTGGAATTTGTCGTAGAGATAGAATAAGTCAACTAAGTCTTATCTTATCTAATGTTATAAATCAAAGATTTAGTTGTGTTACATATTGAATCATATGCAAATATGGAGAAAGATTTTGCACTCTAAACTTTTAAAGTGAAAGATTTATCTTTTTCTTTCATGTATGCCTCAATTTTGAGTAGTTGCAAATGGAAATGTACCTTGTTAAAGTCAAACTCAAGTAGAAGTTTATTAGCGTAGAGACTGTTGTGCAGATATTACCTTTGATTTCTATTTGCCTGACTCTGCTGCTCCTTTTTCCTGAGTAACAAAATACAACTGTTTGTTTGTTTTTTTTGGTTTCTAAATATCTCTGAAATATGGAGTGTTCCTGATTATGTCTTACCATTCAGAGAGACAGTTGAATAGCTGCTAATAGAATATGCCGATTGAAGCACACACTCCAAAGAAGCTTGGGAGCATAATTGTCAACACAAGCTTCGCTATGAGACTAATCTTGCAACTAGAAACAGAATAGATTGGCCGTAGCTATTTCTTCTTTACAAGTTCCAAGAAAGAAGGTAGTTTTCTGGATTCATGAGTGGATCGCCTAGTTACTTCAGTGCCTCTTGGAGCTTTATGCTCCATTAACAGTTTTGTCCTGAAAAGTCTTTTTTTGGAGGTTACTTTGTAATTTCTATTCCTGTTTTACTTTGTGTTTAGAAATTAATTTTTCATAAGATTTCCAATTTTTCTAGAGGCTACTAAGGGTGCAAACAAGCAATTAGGTTATTAAATTAGAAGGTTTTACAAATCTCTAGAGAGATTTTGAAATCGACAATTTAAACGTATCTGAAGAGTTGAAATTGTTGAGGATCTAGAATCCTTGTTATTTTTCTTAAAAAAAAACCAGATATTATTTCCTTTTTCTGCTTGCTAATAATAATTTCGTGATTTGTTTAAAAAAAATGATTCTTTGAAATAATAAAATGAGAAAAACTGTGAGAAACATAAAGAAGAAATATGAAAAATATTAAGTTATTAGTTAGCAGTCAGCCCTAGGGAACTCCCCGTGGATTAATCCTTTGAGCTGGTTAAAGAATTCTTATATTGCGAAGACTCTGTAGATATTAAGTTAGCTGCTCTAAATCAGCAAAAAACTAGTAATTAGAGTGAGATATTGAAGGTTTAGACCATGTATTTAGAGTATTTTACAACTATTACACTCCAACTGCTACTTAGATAAGTGTTGTGTGCGATTTTAGAATATTAAGCTTATCAGCTAGCAAACCAAATTCCTCAAAAGGCTGCTATTTACTACTAAGGGCAATTACCAACACCTGACGTTCAGCTATTGTAGACGCATCTGTCAGCGAAGATTGTGTCTTTTTCAACTCTTCCAACTTGTTCATATATGCAAACTATGGAATCTACCTTAATCCTAATTCCAGCGCACTTTTCAACCTAAACATAAAAAATTTCTCTCTTTTTTTTCTTTCAATTTCATTCGGAATAATGTCATGATTTACATTACTATTGCTGGGAATATACCCCGCATTCAGTTGATAATTATTATCCTAATTGAGTTGATTGCTGCTATTCACCAATCCATTTCCATTTATCGAATTGGAGTGCTATTATTAGCTAAAATTAAATTAGGGATCATCACCTTCTGCGTTTTAGTCATCTCTCCGTTAGATCCTTTAATTAGGTTATGTTTTCATTTGAAGAAGATCATTCGAACCTGTTTCTTCGTTTTCAATGTCATCTTCGAATTATTCGTTCATTTTTGTGTGAATCTAATCAATTAGCATATGCCAGAGTCTTGTTGTCATAAAATCCGTGAGAGCTTACGAAAGAGTAACTAACTTAAGATTAAATGTAATCACAGCTAATCTATCTTGTGGCGCTATAAATTACATTTAACCTAACTCCCCGATCGCTTGGAGCATCTCGAAATGATAGCTCTCATCGCTTAAATCTAAGATAAGTATGATTTCGTAATATTACTGAAATCTTCTCGTGATATCCTAATTAACTTCATTCGCTGAACTTTGCAGTTCTGGCATGCAACACAGTAATCCAAGTGACCTTCTCATGATTCTTAATTCAATGTGTTTGCAGTCTTCCAAGAGATTACTGAGTATTTCGCTGAAATCTTAAAAACCACCACTGTTTAGATGACTTTACGCGTGATGTATTTTCCTGATAATAGTTTAAATTGCAGATAAATACAACGCTCTCGCTTGAATTCCACTTAATATCTCAGATTAATCAGCAGATTTCTGATTTTCATTGTTATTTATTGAATTATTCAGTGAAAATGATCCTATTCTTTTTCTTAAGTTGATCATATTCTTGAGTTTCTCATTGACTAAGTAGCTTAAAGTCTCCTTATCTCCTGGTGTATTACTGAAATTCATCGCTGAGCTGGCATGATTATGCAAAGGAGGCAATAGAAAAGATCGTTTTAGATTCAAATCTAATTGTTGTGCATTATTTTCAGTTAGAATATTGCTTTTGGTATCGTTGCTGTTGAAATTATTTGGTTTAATTTCTTATTCTGGATTGTTTTCGTCATCTTCTTGGTCCATACCAAGTGATTTAAGGAGTTCTCTTTGAAAAATATAAGGCAAAGAGAAGTATCGTGGGTTTGTGTAGAGGTTAATTTCAAGGAGATCAGTCGCTAGGAGGATTTACTCTTCAGAGCATTGCTGCACGGAGCAAAGAGAGCATAATCGCATAGATAGTTTTAACAAATATTTAGCGATTTTAAGCTAGCAGGCATCTTCTACTTAGAGTAGGTGATAAGGAGAGCAAGGTAAGGAACAATCTCGTAAAAATCTACCCTTCATTTGAAGGATTTTACGTAGACATTAAAGTAAAATTAAATCGGAGGAATCTGTCCAAGAAGTTGTACCGATTTAAACAAAATCAGATAATTATCTTAAATCTTGAAACCCAAGCTGCTGCAAGACTAGCTCCTGAGCGCAATCTAACGATTCTAATGCTCTTTCTCCTTCAGATGCGTAAAGCCTTGGATTTGGGGAAGACAACAAAAATCAATTATTTGTTTACTTTTTGGATATTAAATTTTCTTATTATGGAATAATTCTGAAAAATAATTTGAAATTAAAATCTTATTCTTTACCTTTCGCATGGAAAACCGCAGCAATTCATGATTTTAGTCTTTGATGCAGCTTAGATCAACTGAAAGTACCCTAGATTGATTAGACTAATCCCTTATCCAAAAGAATTCGAAAGCATCTTGAACGTTTATCTAGCCTTAGCGAAATGCTGAATAGATTCTGCTATCCCTGAATTTGTGTCTAGAGCCTTGCTTTTGTAGTTAATAACTTCCTGTAAAAGGAAGAATGTCTCCGAAATGATTTTGATTTCTATGAAAATAGGTTCAAAATCAAGTATTTTATGCTGGTGGGTATCATTTTTTTCTTCAGATTTCAAGTCAGTTGTGGAATCTCTAAACCCAATTTCAGATTTCAAAGTCTTCATAGTTGACATGCAATCATCGAAATTCGCTTAGCTTTAGTAGTCAAATACACTTTCCGCTTTATTATCCAAGATATTGATGCCTTATTTGCTTTCATACTGCTAAAAAGTATCTTATTCTTTCCCATTCAGATTATTATAAAAATTATTCCCTAGCATTTCCTCAGTGCAATTCTCATATCGAGAATTCAACTTAATATCGTCGAGTACCTGTAGCGTCATCTTGTTCGCTTCTGTTTTGATGGTGTTCAAAGCAAAACTCTAGTCACTCGGGCAGTTAGGTTCCATGATATAACTTTGAGCAGGACTAGTGAATTCATTTTTTAAATTATAATTCCTAGTTGCAATTAAGATTTCTTCAGAAGGATACACGTTGTTGTGGTTGTTGTTGTTGTTGTTGTTGTTGTTGTTGTTGTTGTTGTTGTTGTTGTTAGTGTTGGTGTTCAAAGTATTTCTCGAATGCCTGTTCTTAAAATTCGTGACTGGTGATAAATTCCCTTTTCCTTATCTTCTAGGTGAATTTCCAATTAGTTAACTCGAGTTTTATTGTAAATTCGATGCATACTGGTAATTTGATAGCTACGGAGAATCTTATCCACTAAGACTCATGACATTAGAGTCATTTAATTTACTTTTCAGTTAAAGTCCAAGAGTATTAGCAAATCTCTAAGATCCAATGGCATTTTACCCGAGTTTTTCTCCACCTACACTTCCAGCACGCGTGCGAGTTTACGTGTACGTTAATTTATAATATGAAGGAGGGATATTGAAGACTTAAATATCCTTGTCACCTTGCTTCAGGAAGCTCTTGTTGGGGTATCTATGGTTTTCAAAAATAATATCATTCATAAATCTAACCCATAATTCAAGTGATAATTTCTTTACTGATTATTTTTGAGAAAGTTCCTAGAAGAAAAGGCTTTCAACCTCTCGGAAATAATTGGATTATCATTTTTTTTTATAAGTTTTTTGTTGTCAGATTGTAGCAGTGGTATGGTAAACGCTGATTGTTTTGTTGGAAGCGTACTATTCTTTGGAAAATGCGAATTGTGGTTTATTTGCGGACGCAGATTTTCATTCAGAAATTTTATTAATTTTTCAATAGGAATTTACAACTAAAACACAAGAATCGCTGTGAAGTGAAGTGTAAAGATCGAAATAAGAACAAGCAATGCAACTGATTCGCACGCAACCACAACCTGAAACACAATATCATCACTCACTGAGTACTCACTCAATAAATCTGTTGTATCCTTGTCGACTTTGCTCAATAGCATGACTTATTTTTTAACAACTACCTCCTGAAAAGGAGACCACAGCTCAGAAACCTCAATTGGGTAGACGAGGCTGATACTAAAAGTTAAAAAAAGAATGAAATCTTGTATTTTTTAAAAGGCTAAAAATGAGGGAAATATTTCTTACAATTTTTCTTCTCCTCTTCCCCATTTCTAGTAGAACTGAGAGATATTTATTTACTAATCGATTTAGTATAAGCCAGTGAGTGCATGCGCCTTACTAGCAGTAAGTTAATCGATAAATGATTGTCTTTAGGCTTGAGTATAATTCGCAGTGGAATTAAATTCAAGATCCTCCCAGGCAGTCTCGGAGCTGTTGGAGTTTACCCAATATCTGTGATGGAGTACCTAGTAAATTTGATAGTCAATTAGAAATAACTTTTTATCTTTCAATATTAATAAATGTTGTTTTATTACTGTATTATTGTCTTGATGAAAAAGTACAATGTAGCTATCTGGATAAAGTGATTATCCCTTCACAAGAATTTCAGTAACGTAATTCGTTATCAGAAAATCAATCGCAATAACAATTGGTGCTTTCGTCAGTGTATCGTTGATCATAACTGTCGCTGTCATCGATATTGCACCTGAAGTAGCGTCTTTGTAGGGTTTCATAAAAACTACGTTCTCTAACTCAAAAACAACAAAAAATACTTTATTGATGAAATTAAGGAATATTTGTTAAAAGCTAATATTAGCAGCTCTTTACTGTTATTTTAGCTTGCAGTGTATTCTTCCATAGTACTAGTGTACCAACCTCTACAACGAGGATCGTAATTTTCTAAATAAAGTTCAGTTTCATTTGTACAGTTTTGATATGGTTCGAAGGAGGTTAGATTTGAGTCGCGGCTTTAAAGTTTATCCCAAAGAATTAATAATGAAAATATGAACGAATAACTAGGGAAAAGTCTCAAAAAATTAGCTAAATTATGGTATTGTTACTTTGTTGGTACGGACATTAGAAGTGAGTCGTTGAAAGTGTGATAAATTAGATTTATTGTGAATGTCTCATCTTTGCTGGCAATGAATATTGATTTCGACATAAAGTTGTGGTTCCATATCTACCCGAAACCATCAAATAAGTTGAGAATAAATTGCGTTTATGCATTGTATTATTTCTTTAGTTTTATTACTTGTAATAGCTTTTATTGATATTTCGCATCGAATTTATCGAAACTAAAATATTTCCTATGAAAATACGTCTCTTCGTAAAGGTCGGATATCTGTAGAGCTGCTGTGTATTCACTCGGACACAAATCTAAGGCATTATATCGATAGGAACAATTCCTGTGTTGCATCCCAGCTAAAAAGTGAGTCGATCATAATAAAAAATGAGTTAATTAATTTTTTTTTGATTTTGAGACATTTTGTTGTTTCAAAGAAAGAAAAGAATTTGTGACTTTTTTGATATTAACATTTCAGTTCTCAAGAAAGGGTTGGAATTTAGACTAAAATGAGATGTAAAATGTGGAATGGTAAAGATTTAAATAATTACTTGCGATATCAAATTATGAATTCTAGAGTTTATCATAAAGTAAAAACAAGAGAACCAAGTCCTGCCTCATCTTTAGTCAAAGAAAGTTAGAATTAGAGTCAATAACAACACAATATCAAGTGGAATAAATGCAACTATTATTGTGATGTGTTGTGTTGCTTCCAGTAAATTCAGCCATATCCTTTGATTTAATTTACCTTATTGAAGTCCAGATCAAGAAGAATCTTGTTAGCATAGAGACTGTTGTGTAATACTTACTTTTGATTGATCAAAGAAACCTATTTTTGTTCGATCTACCTGAAAATTCACAAAGAAATTCTCCAATTGTCGATTAAGAACTTCTATAATATGCTTAATCTGAGTTATACCACGATGCTATGCTACTGAAAAGCTGTTGATAGAATAATCCCATCACCATGAGCACTCCAATCATGCTTGGAACAATTATTGTCATCACGAGTTTTGCAATGAAGTTGACTTAGAAGAGCGACTTCAGTTTCTTGTGTCTCATAATTTTTTCTTGGAGTAGCTTTTTACGCTTTTCCCTATTGGTAAGCCTCCTGTTTCTTGCAGAGGCAGTTGGAGCTTCTTGCCCCATCTGCTACCTCTGATAATTTTATGAGAGAAAAATTGCAAATTCTGCTTGTTTTCCTTTCTTTCTTGTGTGCGTTACTTTGTTCTGTGCTTTTGTGTAATTTCACAAAAAAAATTAATTTTTTCTGCTGCATGGATAATTAATAAATCTGATCCCTTTCTTTCATGAATTTTTACCAAATTGAATTTGTAATGTGATCTTAAGTAGTTATCTCAAAAAATCTTCTTCGTCTTCCTCACAACCACCCAGAGAAAGAATATATTGACAAGATAAAGGATTAGAATTTGAAAATATTCCAAAATATGAGTCTTGAAGAAATTTTCAAAATAAATTTTTTAATGTAATGACCATTTAGTTTGATGATAATAACTCATTCCGTATTCTTCTAAGACATTTAAATGACTTTTCTTTTAATCTTTATGTAAAAGTTATCTTCTTCTCGTGAAACTTCTTAATCTGTATTAATTTAAAAATCATATTACAAGTGATTTTTTTAAAAATTTTCTCCCCATTTTAGAACGAGACAACCCCTCAAATTTAATAATTCAAGTAACTTAACTTTCTCCTATGATCAATAAACAAACAGCTTGAATGATTCTATAAAAAATCTCTGTATTTCTTCATCTCCTGTCTTTGATTGAATACCAGATAAATATTTTTAAGCTAGCTCACTTTCCAATACAGTTTTTTCTGTGCAATAAGTTAGTTTACATTCTAATTTCCAAATAACGTTGTAGTTGTTTTTGAAATGAAAATATTGAGAAATGGAGGTATTTTTTTATTTTATTAATACGAAAAAGTATAAAATGTTTGAATAATTTTTGAAGTATTATTTGATGCTTCGAAGTAAATTATTAATTCAGCATCTTTGCAGTGCATGCAAGATAATAATAATACAAATAATTAAATCTTGGAATTCAAAATTATGTGGCGGATAATAGCTTCAAATTAATAGCCTCAAATTATAAATATCTTAGAGTTTTCTTAAAAAAGAAAGAATTTACATAACGTTACTTACCACTAAAAATAAGTGGGCAGAAGATTAATCAAACTTACTTTTTTTAAGAAAATAAAGCAAATTAAAGAAGTGGACAACAGTCAAAAAAAGAAACAAAAATTTTCTGACCTTTATTTTAAAGTTATGCAGTTTGCATAACAGAATAAAGAATTCTGTCATCCACTAGAAAATCTAAATAAAAAATAGTCATTTCTAATAAGACTTTCTGCTTTTCATTTAATAACTTTCACTGTAAAATCTAGCTAAAATCTCTCTCTCATCCTTACTTCAAAAGAAGATTCCCAAGTAAGTAGGTGAGTTTTTTTAGTAAAAAAAACAAAATAATTTTCTGTTTATTGATGCAAATTACAAAATTTATGAATTTTTAATACTAATAATAATGGCAATAAATTTGCAATGTTCAGAAAACTTAGATTACTGATTAATTAACATAAAGATTATTAGAGAAACTGATCGTAATTTTTGAAAAAAGATGATGAAACGATTTGCTGCTGAAATGAAAAAAAGAACACAATTATTTTTAATCTACTTATCAGTAAGGTCGATACTGGGTTGATCTCAGAGACTACAAATAGCTTAAAAGTTATTCTTAAGTGCTAAATCGTTAGTATTTCTAATCAGGAGAATCTAAATTAGTAGATTGATATTATGGTTGTTCAGAAATTACAATATCCTGATTTGAGCTAATATTGTTCGTCTCCATGCATAAATGCAATAATTCTGTATGGATTGGTAGTTCAGTCAAACGAAAATTTATTCTATTTATATCCTTCATCTCAGAGTAACTGCTCAAAAGTATCAAGAGCACTCTTCTCTCTTAACTTTACTTCTCTGTTATTTTATTATCCTTCTAACCACATTAATTAAAATGTCCTAGCTATGGTACAAGACGAAGTGCCTTTTCCAGAGCAGCCTAAACACTCAATTCTTTGGACATTTTTAATTATTTCAAGCTTTCATTCTCAAATCCTTCAAATTCACTTTAACTGTGCATATTATAATTTCCACCAACTTCATCATTAACTTCTGTAAAACTAAAAAATTTGTCAGGAAAACTCGCTCGTTCTGCAATGGGCTTCTGTTTCGTCACTCTTTTCAAATTTAGATTGGTGATGTTGTTATTATTTTTTTCATTGTGAAGTTCAATGTGTCTTTAAACTTCTTCTAAGGTCGCCTTCCATGTTCTTTAAGAAATACCCTAAACTAGATTTTATGCAACTCTGATTTCTTCCTAATTAAACGATATCACTCCAATTCTATCATCCGCCCATAGAAAATTACTCGAAAACAAAAACTGCAGCGAAGGAAGCAGAGATTGTCTGTCTGAGCAATCTGCAACTACAAGAATATCATATTCTTAATCTAATCTTCTTGTCATGTCAAAATTTAAACTCCAGGCTAATTGATGCATCTAAGGTATTACCGAAACTGCTCTAATGATTCTACGGAGTATTCTTGTTTCTGTATATTTGCTTCCTTCGATGATATGAGTTAATTATCTCAAACATTTTTAGTTCTCATGAGATTATATGTTGGATACGAGACTACATAAATATTAGATTCTTGCATCGATTCCACTCGACCATTCCTAAAGAGCTTAGTCTCTATGCTGAGATGTTGGCGATTGCTATTTATATTAAACTGTTAGACTTTGCTTCATTTATCGACTACTGAATTATAATTAATTGCTGCGTTCTGAACTATGCCCGAAAAATGTTTCACTGAATAATCTTCTTGTGGTTTCTCCTTCTATCTGAATGCCTTTATACACTTTCAAATAGTTTTCATTTTGTTGTTGTGATTGCAACAGCTTGTGTAATTTTTGGTATTAATATTGATTTCCACTGCTACAACTACCATCTTCTTCTTCGTCTTGAAAAAAAAAAACCGAAACAATTTATTGCATTTTTTCAGGCAGTTTTTCCTTACTTTTCTTGACAACTGTTACACTTGATGACAATAAGTATTGAATATCAATTAGACATGATGATTTGATGAGCGCCCTTTCAAAAATTAATTCTTGTGAGAAATGTCGTGGATTCAGAGTTAAATTCAACTCGAGGATATCCAGTCGAAGTAGAATATATTCGGGTGTTTATTTCTTCGCATTGAAAATTTAGTAGAGTCGTAGAGCTAACCGAAGCAATCCTTTAGCAGCCTTGAGAGAATTCGAGTCTTCTATTGATAGCTAGTGGATCTTTGAGCATGGCATTGAACTGTCTCGAAGATATCTTCCTTTCATTTGTAGGAGAGTCTAGAAGCATTCGAGCATGACTATTTCTTATTCCGATTCCCAAACAACTTCACCAACATTGAGATAACCCTCAAATTAGGTGATACTTTCGAAGCCTAGCTCGCTTAGGATGAGACATTAAGCGCATTCAATTGTCTCCATTCCAAGAGAATCGCCTCTGTAGTTTTCTCTTTTGAAAATAAACGAAAATTAGAAACAATTCTAGCCAGTTTAACCTCTAAAACTTTAACATTTTGTTATATTTCAGTTAATTTTACCTTAACGAAGGAAATCCACAACAAGTAGTTTATTACAGCCTAAGATTAGTAGCTTCTTAAACAAGTTAGAAATGAGCAAGATTCAGAAGACTGATTGCTTGCCCGTAGGAGTTTTTCAACTTTTAAAAGGTCCTGCTTGCTTTCGAGAAATGCAAAATTGACTAAGTGACTCCAACACTCTTGTCAAAAGATTCACTTTTATAACTAATCACATCACGCAGCAAGTAGAATGTATCCCAAAGAACTTATACTTCACTGAACATCGATTTGGAATTAGTAATTCTCTAGATTTCCTCTATGTCTTCAGTTTCTTTCTTGGATATGTAGCAACCCGCATCAGGTAGTTCATAATTATCCTCTAAATGGTTTTTGCTTTCAGTTTTAAAACTCGTTAAACTTCCTTTTTTAAGATTATTGTCAATATTTTTCTATTGAGATTACAATAATTCTGAATATTTTTTTTTATTCTATTTTTGCTGCTAAACTGACATTTCCTCATCTTTTAGATTTGAATTTCCGTACAGATAGATGCTTCCTATGTAGCCTCCATAGTTAAACTACTCTTTAGTGCTGATATTATTTGAAAACGGGTTATTGCTACCTGGCTCTGTGGTCTTCGAGCTGAATTTTTTCATAGAGATATCTTATTTTTCTCCCTAGAATGTCTTAAACTACTCTTAATTTGTCAGATAACATTATTGAGCGAGTGGATTCATCTGCTACTAGGGGTCATCTTCAATTTCAAAAAATTTAGTTTCTTCAAATTTCGATAAGCTTCCTCTCTAAGTTTGTTGTTGAGAATTGTTGCCACTCCCTCGTAAAGAACTCAAATCAAAAATGTTATTCCTTTAGGTTATTGGGACACCTAATTTATGCGTGAACGAGAGTGAAGTGAAACTTTTTTATCTGAAAGTCACATCAGCGCTTCCACTTCGAGACTTATGAGGAATATTCTGATATTTACCTTGCATGAAAGTAGAATTTCCTGCCGAACCTCTGTGTTTTTTATGAGGATATCTGATTCAAAAAAAGAATTAGTAAATCTTGAAAATACTCGTAGATCACGCATAAAAACAGAATATAAAGTGAAGAAATATCTTGAATTAACTTGTTTTTATCAAGAGAAGAATTAAGATTTTTCTTGAAAACAGAATCATTATTTTTATTATTCTTGAGTTTCTCCTTTGTTTTGGTGCGACTAATATCTTATCCTTGTGAAGTTGTCTTTTGACTTTGTCGATTAAGAGAACTTTACTCTGAGTTCAATTATTTATCTAATATTGCAGATGAGATGTTTTTTTGGAGAAATATTATTAACAAATCAATTGGAATGATTAACTGATAAGCGAGAATAGCAGCGAAATGCAAGCTGCCTATAAGTAAACACAAGAAAACCATCAATATTGAGAGTGAATAGGAGATTTAAACTATTGGATCATTTTGGATTTTGTATGCATCGAGTAAGCCTCGATTATCAACTAAGACCCTCGCAAAGAGCATCACCTACTTCTTCGCATTGGAAGCCCAATAAATTGACCAATCCTCAGGTACTTCAATAGGATACACTAAGCTAATGCTAAGTTTATTAAAAAAGAATCAAAAAAATGTCTCAGAAAAATTTCTTAAAAATTATTTTGTGTTACTAGAGTTAATTATCCTTCCACCATTCTTAATATAATTAGGAGGTGTTAAGTTAGTTATTAATGGAGTAGTCCGTTGTGAGAGCGTACGCTTTGGAGACTTCTAATTAGTTAATAAATGATTACCTTTACTATAAGCTGTAAATGTCTGTTGAGTTAAATTCCAAATCTTCCCATGCAATCTCTAAGTTTTCTGAGGAATTCCAGTATCGATGATGAAATACCTAGCCAATAGCAACAAAGAATGAAAGAAAAATAAGATTTGAAGTTTTTTAAGAAAATCTAGAAAACAAATGAAAATAAGCTATTAGAAAGGGATAATACAGTATTATGGTCTTGATGAAAGAGTACAGAATATCCCCCAGATTGCAGTGAATCAATCGGGAGAAGCTTTTTTTGGATGAAATTCTTAATGGAAAAATCGACAGCGAAAACAATAGGCTAATTTGTGAGGGTATCATTGAGAATAACGGATGCTGTCATCGTTACATCTTGCTATGTTCCAGAGTATGGCTTCTAAAAATGCACTTTCTCTGGAAATCAAATAACAAGAAATCATTACTTTCGCTCAAGAAATCAATTAATTTTACAGTTCGTTAAGAGTGCATTCTAGTCATTAATTGTGTGAATGTACCATTCGCGGCATCGGGCATCATAATTTTCAAGATAGTGCTCTTCTCCTTTGACACAGTTTTGATAAACAGGGAAGGCTGTTAGATTAAGATTACTAAGCAAATAATCCATAACAAAGATATTATTTTTTCGAAATAAGTTTTACAATTTTAAGAAACCTAAAACCTTACTGACTTGGAATGGCTGTGAAGAGTGAATCAGAAAACACACTGTATAATAAATCAATAGTGAACGAATCGTTTTTCCTCGCTAAGTAGAATGATTTTGTAAAAAATGTTGAATCCCATGCCTTTTGCAAACAAATTCAAAAAAATTGTTTGAGATTCTCTAGTCTGAAACTGTTAGCTTTATCATAATAGTTATGAAAGAATCATCATCCTACTTATCTCATTATTTCTTGTTCTACTTTGCCGAATTAATCGTAGCTAAAGTATTTCCTGTGAAAATAAGTCTCAACAAATAGCTCAGATTCCTTTGATTCTTTTACATATTCACTCGAACAGTTATTAAAATTCTAATATCGATACGAGCAATTCGTGTATCTCATATCCTCTAAATCAAACAATAAATAACCCAAATCATCATCGTCATCTTATTCTCAATAGTAACAGGTGATGACAAAAAATCTGGAATAATTTTTATTTTTTAAATATATGATTTATTAGAATGATATTAAATTAATAATAACAGTTAGAAAGACCTCTCTCAATCTTATTATAATTAATTAAAAAAAGATAAAAACTTTGATTGCATGGTAAAAAAATAAATATATTGAGGAATAATTCTCAAAAATATTTATTCCGGATTTTTTGTCATCACCCTATTTGTACGCTTTTAAAAAATAAATTTTTTTTTCCTTTTTAAAAATTTTGCAGAAAAATCTGCATGCAGTTAGTTATCTTAATTTTCTAAATTCCCTTAATAGAAAATACTCATTTGATTTAATAAAAATTGGGAGATTTATGGGAAAAATCTTATGATTCATAATAAATTTTTATCTACTGAATGGGAATTTGAGTGTGTTTATCAAAAAAACAAGAAGGAATTTTGGGAGTGTTTAATTCAGAAAAATCAATAAAAAGCTTTTAGTTTGATTTGGATTTTAAATATGAAGTAACAAAGTAGAAAAATTAATTGCAGTTTATCAGTTTAACAATAATTCAAAAATACAAAGGAATTTAACTAAACATATGCGTTATTTTATTGTGTTTTACGTGTAACTTGAATAACTTTTGTCTAGAGCAAGTTGTAGATCTTATGGGAGAGTAAGAGATCAGTTTGAATCTACAGCAAAAAACATCAACAACATCATCGTTAATATCTTGAAAAAAAACTAAAAATTTCATGCAATAAAAAAAGATTTTTAACTTTAACGAAATTGAAGTCAATAGCAAGCTTGTTTGCGTAGACGCTATTGTGTAATTTTTGTTTCTGCAGAGAATAGAACACCTCTCTTTGTCTATCTTTCCTGCTCAATCAAACGATTCAAATATTATTTTCAAGACAGAACTGGCTTCCCTTACCAAACGTCTACCGAATGCAAGATTAAGTTAAAGAATAATCCAAATGCCAAGAAAAGACCTAAGAATATCGGAAGACTTATACTGAGAGTGAGTTTGGTGATTAGAGAAAACTCAAAGATTCTTCTAAATCTAAAGAAACAACTAGCCTTTTTTTTTGAAACATCTTGCGCTTTCCTGCAGTCCATCAGTCAACCAAATCACTTTCTCCTGTTGAAGGGGAGTGATGGTACTTCAATATTTCGAGAAGGATTGACTGCTTCTTAATGTTAAGGTTGTGTCTCCAAACAGTGTACTTTCTCTTTGCCAATCACTATTTTTATGTATTGTTTTCTCGTTTTCTTCCCAACAAGTAATGTCTTTTATTCTTTAATTCAGAGTTCAAAGAGGATGAAATAAAATTCGCATGAGTAATCTTATCAATAAAGAAAATCACACAGTGAATTATTATTCCCAATTTTTCATTTCTTCAAAAGGGTAAATTATCTAGTAATGTTGCAAGATGCATGTGTTCTCAGAGAAATGATTATGCATTTAAATTTCCCATCACTTACTCCCAGTTCCAATAAATTATTCAACCAAAACCTCTTTAGTTTGCTTAATTCTACAATCAAAATAATTTTTATTTTGCAAAAGACATATTATCAATTTTTCTTTATTGAAATTATCTTATTTTTACTATTCTCTTGATTATTTATTAGTTCTACTGAAAAAGGAAGGCTAATAGCTCCCTTTCTTATACAATTCCATATTTAATATCATTCTTGCATGTTTGAGATAGCAAACACACTTAACCTTGGATTTTTAATCTCTCTCTCCCCCATCCCCCCTCTTTTCCCCCAAAATTTTGAAATTTGAATTATGTGTTTATTTCCGTATTTTGAATTTAAATTTTTTTTAATTTTGAATTGTTTTTAAATTTTTTTGAATTTGATTAATTTATGTTATTGCTTTATTAGCATTTATCTTTCAATCTTTTTGTATTTAAAATACATTTACTTATACAATTATCTCTCTATCTCTCTCTCTCTCACTCATTAAATCACAACTCACAATTGTCTCTCTCGATATAAATAACATAAAAGTTTTTGACTATCACATTGGAGTAATGTCCTCCAATTTATGGTTCGGATATCTCGAATAGAAAGTAGATACAAAGTATCTACTTATCTATATAATAAGAGTCCTGAGAACAGAGCGGTATTGTAGATAAGCTCAGTTATACTGTGGTTTTATAAACTAGCCATGTGGCTTTGGTTTTAACGAGAGCTTATTTTGGGGAATTGTAAAAACAGTTGTTAGCTTATCTTTTCGTTGCTGATCTCTACTCTGTTGTTGTTTGCTTTAATTTGTTTATCTTTTTAGTTTGTTGCTTGATAACATGAGTGTCTTGTTTATCATAATGTTTGTTATCCCCAGTAGTTTTTGATTATCATTAAGTAAATCAATCAATTTATCAAGAAATTTAATTCATTATTTAATAAAAAAACAATCAATTTGTTCTACTTAATTCCATAGAATTAACTCAAAACACTTGAATTTCAACTTAAAATGAAGAAAACTCTTGGAAAATTGAGTTTTCGAATCAAAAGCAAACAATTTATACTGCAAGAGCAAGAGAAGAACAATTAATAAATATTTTGAAAGCCATCCACAACGAAAAACCATCAAAATCAATATTTATTTAACAAAATTTAGCTTAAACAAGTCTAAATTATTTTAAGAGGGTAATTAATGTCCAGCCACATTTATTAATTATTATCCTTGCTTTGTTTTAAAGTGTTCAAGACGCTTATTTCAAAATAAAGCTAATCAATTTTACATGTGATTTATGTGTTCAATTCAGAAATGTATCATTCAATGTGTATGTTGATTTGTATTCATGAATATCATAATCTACGCAAAAGCTTGATTTACTTTTGATTTTGTTAATCTTGATGTCATAAATTTAAATGAATGAGAAGACAAATTGATATTTGATAATTTCGTTTAAAATAGCAAAAAGAATACATAATTATTTACAGGGAGAAACATTCTTGATTTTACAGAGGTTTAAATAAATTGCAATGAGATTTGAAATTAGTATAAGACAATTATTGTTAGGGGGGGGGACAGAAGGGTGGGGTCTCTGTAAATGAT
>Ga0302271_10001584_pt1 | contig 21708 bp, 12 predicted proteins | sample III_Bog_N1_1_FD_198767 | JGI IMG/M metagenome (GOLD analysis project Ga0302271, IMG submission 198767) | Peat permafrost microbial communities from Stordalen Mire near Abisko, Sweden - III_Bog_N1_1 | ecosystem: Environmental > Terrestrial > Soil > Wetlands > Peat | place: Sweden: Abisko... | reverse complement strand
CTTGCCGCTATGTTATAGAGTTTCATCAGGGAAATATCCAATTCTTCAGCTCTATTATGAATTGCAGAATTACTTGTTGTGGAGAATATATCGCTCTAATGACTAGGGAAATTTTGAGAGATTGTAAAATTATGTTAGCAGGAAAACGAAGAGCATCTATTCGTCAGGCAATCCATGAAATCTATGCTAAAGGCGTTGAAAAAAGCAAATAAATATTTAAAGAAATAAAAATTTGGATGTTAAAGCTGTTTTTTGTAATTTACATTTCATGCTAACCGATGGAATTTAGCTTCAAGAATAACTGCTTATTTTAGTATTTGTAAGTGATTATTTGACTTGAACTTGACAGAAACTTGTCTTTTATCGTCATGAGAAGGTTTATATTGGCGTTGCTGGAGATTGAAAAGAGCTTGTAGTATGAATTGATTTTAACTATGAAATTTGTAGGAGACCAACTCAGAAAAGAACTAAATTTGATTGGATTATCATCTGAAATTTATGAAGCTGAAACAAACGAAAGAATCGTGAGTTGTGCATCATTTAATGTATGCCAATTTAGAGAATACGTAAACACGCCAGTGTAAACTATCTGGGAAGTGGAATCGTAAATTTAAATTATCACTTAGTTAACACCTGGAATGAAATTTGCTGTTAATATCTAACTATAAGTGATACTGAGAGAATAGAAATTATTTATGTACGCATACAAATCAGTTGCTTAAACATCCATGTAATTGTTGTGTGACAGATCAATAGTTGAACTTGATAGAGAAAGATTAATGAATCGTAGAAAAGTTTAGAACGTAAGTAAAAAAGTTGAGATATTATCGTAAGTAATCATAACGTATCTTTGAGAAGTCGAACTTTGCTAATAAAAGGTTCCAGATTACCCAATTAACGACCCAGTGAGGTTATAAATAAAGAATTTTATTTGATAATAAGAAACACCTGTAGGGATTGCATTTCCACTTGCTGCAACAGTCTTGTTCAAGCAATAACTGGAGTATGTAAATGGCTGCACTAAAAAAATCACAGCGACATACTGCACAGATGAAAAGGTAAATTATTATACTGTGTAGATGTTTGTGATGAGGACATTCAGAGAAATAACGCTTAAAGCAAAAGTAGTATTAGTGGTAGGTGACCTTATTCCTATGGAATAGTTCAGTATGGTTGAGGCTAAAGTGAGATTAGGAGAAGTTTAGCAGGCTCCTGAGACTTTCGGAGCGTACAAGGAATAGCTTGATTGAAGAACAGCGAAAACTGTGTTTGCAGAGACTATCGCGAATTGATAAGAGCTAGCATAGGGGTATATGAGGTTGGTAGTTGTGGAAGCTTATGTTATTATGTTGTATTCAGTTAAGGCTACTGATAGTTGAGTGCTGGTGCTGGTGTAGGCTCCGATTGAGTATAAATTCAATGTAGTTGAATCAATAAATGGATAGTTTAATATTTTGACATCGAAACCTAAGAAATTATGGCAATTTAAAGAAAGAAAAAGAAGTTTTGAACGATATGGAAGAATTTTCTCTGATGAAATTAGTGATAATATTACCTATGTTCGATTAAATGAATCCAAACGATGAAACTGTTGTAGATGTAACAGCTGTTGCAGTTGTGGATGAAATCAAGGATGTGAAATCAACTCTCGTAACCATCCCCCCTGAGAACCCTATTATTAGAAACATGCTATTATCTAAATAAACGGATGTAAACTTAACCACAGTCTAAGTTGTAGCAAAGTAGATTTTTTTGGGAAATCCTATTAAGCATCCATTTGAAGCAATATCTGAATTCTTGTAGACATAGAGTGCATTTGCGATGTCTAAAAATGCAATATAATTCTCCCCAGAGAATAACACTGGTTTTATTCGTTGAATGTAAGTAGTAGAACCTAATGAAGGAATGGCAAAAAATAGTTAAATAAATGTAAAAAAGAGAAAAAACAATATTAAATAAGTTACTTAATTATTTTGTGCAGAATGGAGCAGCCAACATGGCTGTGAGGGAAAATGTCAGTGGGTAGGAGGAATCCCTTGTGAGCAAGGTAAGGTTATAGAAAGCAAGACAGTAATCTGCAGAACAACCAAGAGGATTTCCACTTCCAAAGGTGACATTATACTGAATCGCTATCAAGCTAGTACCTCTCAAATGAGCATAAGCTGTAAAATTACTGAGAAGAAGTGAACTAGACCAATATCCCGTATCGATAGAGTCAGTTATAAATTAATATGTTGGAAATTGAGCTGCATACATATCTCCTACAGTTGAAAATCCAATTACAATATTTGTTAGTGAAGATGATGAAGCGATATTAGACGCATCTTTCACTATGAAATAAATAGTAGCAATAGTCGGTTATCTACCTGTAGTCACTATCTTGACAGCCGCTGTGAGAAATTATGATAAAAATATTGTGAAAATGTGTGAATTAATTAAATTACCCTTCCAATTTGTCATCAAAGTGCCTGCGTCATCGACCTAGGCCAAACTTGAACTTAGTGATGATAAATTATAACACACCAAAAGACATTTTTCTTCTTTAATATTTGTGGATGTGTTTGTTAGCATCACCATTTCGACAGTTGAAATGCCTATCCCCTAACCTAGACAAAGAAATAAGTATTTTCTTGATGAAACTATTTTATTATTTCTTTTTTGTAATGTGCTTAACAATCAGCTTACTAGTTTAGCTGTAAATAACGATTTCGGTCCTCGATTTTTGTTGATAAACATTGTAGATGTCTAATGTAGCCATCGAATAGATAAAGTAGACTTCACCATTACTCATTGTAGCAACTCCTTTAACGTCTGGTGAATCATTAGCTATTATGAATCTAAATCGTTAGTAGACTTCTCCAGTGCGGATATCGCTGACGAAAAGTGTCATAGTCTAATCGAAGGAGACATAAAGGGATGAATTTGGAATGTGTTCGATTTCAGTGACAAGTCCAGTGTGTCCTATGAAGAGTTATGGGTTTGGTAAAAAAGAAAGTTTGTCTAAAGCTAATTAAAGTACCATTAATTTGTGAATACTTCGGGCAAGAGAGGGATGCTTCAGGAAAGGTTAAACTCTGTCCCTTTGTTATTGTTACGAATGCAAATAGCAAAACTTGTAGGATTATCATTGCTAATTAGAAAAAATGAGAGATTAATTTTTTTTAGAGACAAATCCAATTTTTTTTTTATTATTTAGGGAGTATGCTGAGGGGTAGTATGCTTAGATATTTCAGTGGGTTATTTTGTTTCTTTTTGTGCTTAATTTAATTTCAAACTCTAAATTAAATCTGCAAATCTTAGAAATTTTGGAATTGTGATTATAGAACAATAAATCGTGTAAGAATTCATCCATTTTGGAAATCATCCTATTTTTAATTTAAGTAATTATTTTCTTCTTCCATCACAAATTATTCGCCATTCACTAGAAATATCTCTTTTAATTGGGAGTAAAGAGGAGGGGATAAACGTAAACACATCTTTTCGAATCTTTGCAAACATATATTCAGCTGGGAGACTATTTGATGATTTACCAAAGTTTTCTGTAATGTTTTTCGTTTTTAATATAGTCATAATTAGTAGACTGTAATGTTTGATTGAATTGCTTTCTTTCACTTAATATTGAATTTGATGTTGTAATCTTTTTTCAGACCAATATCTAGAAGTAATATGAATATTTGTTTCAATGTGATTGAATATTTTTATGATTTAGAAAAAAAGTGAAAGCAATTGTAGAGACAAAACAGAGAGAATGAACTGATCTTACTACTTGAGGAATCATGAGAAAAATAGTTAAACTTAAAATACTCAGGAAGCCAACAATAAGTAAAATTGTTGTTTTAACAAGAAAAAAAAAAAAAATATCAAGGTATTGCTTTTTCATGTTTATGGAAAGAATTAGAGTATTTAAGAGATTTTTTACGTCTAGAACAGCTAAAATTCATATTAAATAAAAAAAAATAACCTCTCAAATTCAATATTTTCAGTTGTTTAAGCAAGATATCCCCCTCCCCCTCTCATAAGATGAAATTAATTCATCATTCTTAATAGTGGCATATCCTCAATGTGTGATTCTGTACTTTCCCGAAGAGCAAATTCAGAAAAAAACAAAATTGAAAACAAAAAAAATCGCAAAAAATGTTCCGCACTGAAGTTAACTTGTTGAACACTATCTGCAAGACGGAATTCTTCCTAAGCCTAGCTCTTCGTACAGATAAACTAACTGATTATTCCCTGATCTTAGACGAATATTGCCTATTCGTTCGATATTAGCAAGAAGGTGTGCTACTCAATGAACCAAGGCAAATCACTTATAAATCATCTCCTCATATTTTTGCTTCAGAATATCTCGCACCAACGCAGTTCTTTACTTCATCTTAGCTTTCCAAAATCAACTAAACAATTTAGATCTCCAACATACTAATTTAGCCGTTCACAGCGTCGAATACTTATTAACTAATCAAAGACCTAGATAATGATTTAGTTTCCTCACTTTTCTTCTTCTAAGATAGCTACTCTTTCCTTGATGTGATTGTGTTCTCTTCTCTTTAGAAATGCAGAATATGGTAAACAAGCAGATATTTCAGCTCCGAAATGTTGCGCAAAATTAGACATCTTTCATTTTTATTTATTCACAATATTCTTTGTTATTTAACATAGGCCGAAGCTCTACAAAGAGAGTCGTAAATCTAAGAAAGAACTACCTTTACTAATCGATTGGTTTAAGGTTTTTATGAACACTTACAAGCATTAAATCGAGTATCAATTCCATCCAAGCATTGTAGCTGAGAAATATCAAAAGAAACTAGAACAATAAACAAAAGAACGAAGATAAGATAAAGAACTCATTGAAGCTGTAAGGACAGCAAATTACGCTGAAATCACTAAGCTCGTTGATAGTGGGTCAGATATCGAAAGTATCGAGAGTAGAATGTACATGCGAGCTGCTCATATTGCATGTGAACTTGGGAACATAGATTTATGTATATTTTTAGATAAGCTGAATTGTGATTGGAGTTCCTTAGATAAAGAACTTCAAACTCCTATTTACTATGCAGTTAACAGCAATAATCTTGAAATTGTGAAGTTCTTAGTTGAAGAAAAGCACGTTGATCATTAGCACAAAGAATTCTAAAATCGAACTCCTTTCTATTTAGCCTGTTTTTTAGGAAACTTGCCGATGATTGAGTATCTTTACAGCAAAGGAGTGAATGTAAATGAACCATCTAAGCTTAAGCGATGCGCACTCAGCAAAGCATGCTATTTAGGGCACTTAGATGTCGTGTAATTTTTAGTAAATTGTCCTGGTATAGATTTAGTTCTTTAGGACTCAAAAGGAAGAACAGCTATGCATAACGCAGCTTGGGGAATTAAAGGAGGAAAAGAAGGGAAAAAGAGAGGGACTATTATGCTACCAGATTCCCCAGAAAGCATAAAGATTTTACATGATCATGGTCATCCTATTGATATTTTGGATTTAGAGGGAAATTCTGCATTGATGAGTGCTGCATCGAGTGATGCTTAGGATTCCCTGAAGCTTTTAATATAGCGAGGAGCGAATAAACATATTTAGAACATTTACAAGGAAAATAGTGTGTTTCTCGCAGCGAAATTCGGTCATTTAGAGATGATAAAGTTACTTGTTGAAGTGTATAATGTAGAATGGTGGCTTAGGGATAATTCAGACACAAGTGCACTTGAAATAGCCGGAATCTAGCTTCATTTTGACTGCATGGAATATTTGCTAAATTTAGAAATTAAAGATAAAAGATACCTGAATCCTGAACATTTCTTGGATAAGATCTAAGACGACTACCTTAAAGAAACTGATTAAGTTGCTGTATTCAAGAAATATGCATCGAAAGTGGATATTTCAAAGGGAATATGTGATTTGATATTCTTGGGAAATTTTATTGAAAAATGTAAGAATCTAGAGTTACTTATGGCAGTTATAAATACAGTCATTGATAAACTATCTAGTGAGTAAATGTAATCCCTGATAGATTCGATTCTTAAGGATACTAGCAGAATCATTGGTCAAGCTTAGAATACCAATGGGAGGAATAATTTTTCCATTCATCCGATGCTTGCAAATAATTAGATCTTTGATGATAATTCATAAAATTAAGAACTTGTTTATTAGAGACCTATGGTGTAATAAGGATAACAGCAATAATAATAGTAATAGTAGATGTAATCAAGGAAGCTACAAACTGTGTTGATGATTTATTAGATGTATGAAAAAGTTAATAAAGAGAAAGTTAAATAGATCGTTTTAGACTATAAATTAGTGTTTGATGAGTTACTCAATGTGAATAGCTAGTCTCTCACTGAAGAAGAGTTGAAAGTGCTGCTCTTTGAATGTAACTTAGATTGGATACATTACACCGATAAGATGACTGGGAATACATTTTTACATTTACTTTGCTAGAAAAGATCTACTAAAGCTATTACGTTGTTTCTTAAGCTTATTACTGATACAAATAGGTAAATCAAGTCTGCTAATTAATCTGAGTTCGGAGAAGGATAAGATAAGAATTAATAGAATCCTTTATAACTTCCCTCCGATACAAAACTCGCTTTTACAACAACAAATAAGTTCTTGCTCTCTACGGACCTTTCTAATTTATCTTTTATTCGCTCATACTTTGAATCTTTGAACTTCGAAGGACTTCACGTATTGGATGTGTGCATTCTAAGTAGATTCAACGATTTACACTTGATTTTGCAGGTTTTTCTTGGAAACTTACTCTCCTCAGCACCAACGAGTCACTATTCGATTCCGCAATACACCCTCACTCCAAGCACTCAGCTCACTAATCCTATTGTAAATTCTTAAAAGAAAAGATATATTATTGTTGATCTTTCCTCTGTTCTTACTTTTCATTTATGATGCAACATTTTAGCACTCTCAAAGATAATAATTGACGGATGAAGGGTTAGCTCTCGGAGAGATGATAAAAGAGAAAAATGCATCGAAATTAAATGCACTTAGGTTTTTTTCGTTTGACAAAGAATTTCAAGTGGAGGAGGAAAAGAGTGGATAAATGAAGATTATTGGATAGAGAACTGCAATAATTATTGATAATTTAAATAGCGATAAGGACAAGTTGATGGTAAGGTAGTTATTAGCAGAAATTGAAAGCTAAAGTGTGTTTGGTGTAGATCTGGAATATTACTAGCCTGAAGCAGAGGAGATAACTGGTAATAGAAGTGCTAATAATCCAACTATGAATAGTATTACTGCTAATACCTCTGAGAATAGTGAAAATAATAATAATAATAATAATGCAATAATTCCCAACTCTACGATCAGCAGCGCTCCTTAAACTGCAAATCCATCCAGTGGGTAGCTTCCTGCTCAGAAGATCTTCGGTTTTGTATGCACAATGTAAATTTCAACATCTTCTAATGACTACATTTTAGACTGCATTACTTTGCGAGATTCGATATTTGACCTATTAGGGGTATCTCTCTTTATGAATTATGCTAAAATAAAGGTGATGCACGGTTGTGATACTGATTTAAAATGGTTAAAATAAGATTTCAATATCGATGTAGTTTCCTTATTCGATACATCTAAAGCACACATGCTCATTCATAACCTACCAGTATCACACTCACTCAAAAATGTAGTCCAATAAAATCTATCTATTGATCTTGATAAGTCTTATTAACTTGCAGATTGGAGAATCCGTCCACTTCCAAGTTAAATGATAGTTTATGCACAGATGGATTCAAGGATCCTATTGGAGGTATTCTATTGTTAAGTTAAGTAGCTAGCGGAGAGATAATTATTGCCATAAATGCAGTTGGCTTCGATTCGATTGGTGCTCAAACACACTGAACCGTTTTATTAAAATACATTAACGCTGGTGGAGGACAAATAAGAATTGTAGGGATAATATCAGTTGTAGAGAGAGTTAAATCGAGAGAAGGAAGATTAATAAGTAGATATTAAATGATAATTCCCTAATAATAAAGATAGGAATTATTATAATAACAATGAAAATGAATCTGTCTTGTAGATACAAATTGTTATTCTTATTGATAAATACAGATTTAATCGTTGAGGTTTATATTTATTTCATTTCAAATAATATATTTGTCTTATTGTATTCACTATTGTTGTTTAATATTATGTCTTAAATTGATATTTTTGTTTCTTCACAGTATCCTTTAAAATATGAAAACATTTCATTTTCCAAGTGAAGGATAAATATCCCAAGAGCTGATTCTCTGTTTGTTATTTAGTTAGTCCCCGTAAACAATAACAATTAAAGGTTATGTTTATTTAATGTACAATCAGCAGATGTACAAGGTTATTAAACCATCCTCCTGATAAAATCAAACAGTGTACAATATCATACTTATCACTTAATGTTTAAAAATCTAAATTAATTAATCAAAGCTTCGTTGGTGTTTATGTGGTCAATCAAAACAAATAAATATCTAACATATCATCATATCATATTATTAATTTAGTTTTAGAGAAGTGAGTTGCACTTTGAAAATCCATGAAATAAATTCTCTATACTTTTGTCATTAAGACGATTAAGACTCGATGCAATATCGTACCAATCTTTTAGCTTTGATAACTAATTTTTTTAATAATCTTTTTCCATTGTCACCAATACTATTCTACCATAGAAATAGATTTAAAGAAGTGAGAGTAATACACTTTGAAATTCCTTCTACTAAATACTTTGCACCATTCTCACCAATACTATTATCCCATAGATTTAGATGTAAAGAAGTGAGAGAAACACACTTTGAAATTCCTATTGCTAAATACTTTGCACCATTCTCACCAATACTATTATCCCATAGATTTAGATGTAAAGAAGTGAGAGAAACACTCTTTGAAATTCCTTCTCCTAAATACTTTGCACCATTCTCACCAATACTATTTTCACTGAGATTTAGATGTAAAGAACTAAGAGTAACACACTTTGAAATTCCTTCTCCTAAATAATGTGCACCATTATCTCCAATACTATTACCATAGAGTTCTATATTTAAAAAAATTAGATTAACACACTTCGAAATTCCTTCTCCTAAATATTTTGCACCATTCTCACTAATTCTATTACTAATGAGATTTAGATTTAAAGAAGTGAGAGTTACACACTTTGAAATTCCTTCTTCTAAATACTTTGCACCGTTCTCACCAATACTATTATCCCATAGATTTAGATGTAAAGAAGTGAGAGAAACACACTTTGAAATTCCTTCTCCTAAATATTTTGTACCGTGCTCACCAATACTATTCTCACTGAGATTTAGATGTAAAGAATTGAGAGTAACACACTTTGATATTCCTTGTCCTAAATACTTTGCACCATCATCTCCAATACTATTACCACAGAGTTCTATATTTAAAAAAATGAGATTAACACACTTTGAAATTCCTTCTCCTAAATACTTTGCACCATTCTCACCAATACTATTCTCACTAAGATTTAGATGTAAAGAAGTGAGAGTAACACACTTTGAAATTCCTTCTCCTAAATAATTTGCACCACTCTCACCAATAGTATTACCATTGAGTTCTAGATTTAAAGAAATGAGATTAACACATTTTGAAATTCCTTCTCTTAAATATTCTGCACCATTCTCACCAATTTTATTCCATTTACAAAATATATTGATTGAATCTATTAATTAATGAGGTATTTCTTCGAGTTTCTCCATCAGTTTTTATGGATTATCTGTATATATTGAAATTCTTTCAACAATAGGTTCTTAGAATTTTGGAGTCTCCATTTGAATTTCATAAAAAATTTGATCACAAATGGTATTTTAGTTAGACATTTTTTTACTTCTTTTTTTATGATTTCTTTTTATTTTTTATTATTTATTTTTTCTCTCTTCAATTCTCAGTTTCTTATTTGAAATAGATAACTCTTTACTGTGCTTCTCTTAAACATCTCCACAACTTGTGTAGTTAAATAAGAATAATTTGCATATTGGAGTTTTGTTTCCCAACGAAAATTAATTTGTGGATTTTCAGGAACAAAAGATTCTTAAAAAGTATGTTTTTACTTTTTCAAATAGATTTCAAGGAAAAATAACACAATTTTTGGGGTGGAATGCCTCATAAAAAAACCTTCTAGGAATTTTAATTTCAAAAGATCTTACTTTTGAATAAATAAATTTGGTCAAATTTCAAGTTACAATTAGTTAAATGGCTGAATTACAATTTTAAGATTAAAATTTTATCAGCAAGTCTGCTTTTCCTTATTTCAATTTCCATTTTTTAAATTATTAAATCTTTCAACTTGTTACGAGAAATCTCATTCTTTTAATTCTGCAATAAACATGTTTTTTTCTATTAATAAGATGACCTGACAACAAATAACTAATATGTCTCTAGTTAAATGGCTGCTTGCACTTTTATTCAATTATTCCGCATTATTATTATCTTAGTTAAATTTATTTCCTCTTTCAGACAATCTCCTAACATTTTGAACTTTTATTAAAACATAAAAGATTACTTTAATTGGCTGTAAAAACCTCCTTTTCCTTTGGAAGACTTGAAATTGTAATTATTAGAAGTCCCACTAGAAAGGTAGTCATTCCTCGAAATAGAATCAACTGATGGTTTATTTTTCTGGAAAGCTTCTTTTTCTCTTGGCTTGATAGACATTTTCTATTGCATGATCCCAGATACCCTACTGAGATTGTTCATTAAATTTTATTACCTCCAATAGGTGGGAGTTTCGTTGCTAAGGAATTTAAAAATAGTTTCAACTTTTCTTTCTTGTATTTAAAACAAGAGTATCAGGAAGATCTTATGCTTGGAAACGATACAAACCAGCCGTGTTTTTTCTTAGATATGCTTGTTGTGATAGAATTCTACCAAAGACCATTTTTAGATACTGCTGTTTACTGATGCCTTAAAAATGAATATTCCATCATAGCCTTGTTCAAATAAATTGAGAGTGTTCGCAGTGATTCTCTCTTATTCTGGGGATTGAGAAAGGTGTGGCTACTATGTGATATTTCCAATAGAGAGCTTTTTTTTCTAAGTTATTTAAGTTGGTTTTAATGCATTTCTAGTTGACTCAGAAGCCAACACTGAAGAAGCGGGGACTTCAAAGGGTCTCTCATTATTTCTTAATTAATCTTTCAATTCAAGAAAAGGTCAAAAAATCATATTTTTTATTTAGCAACCAGATTTTTAACTTAATTTGTCTATTTCTCCTATTTAAATAAAAATATGATGTTTTAGTGTTGTTTTCTCATTTTATCGTTATTCAAAGATGAATCCCCTGCCAAAAATCTCAAGCTTTTGATTGGCGCATTTGAGATTATTTCATTTAAAAAACCCTCAGAATGATCCCTTAAAAGTTTTTTATTTTTCACAAAAGCTCATCAGCATCAAAAAATTGTGAACTTTTATAAAGTTCATAGAAATTATAAAAAAGATACTATTCTAATATTTTTTTACATAAAACAATTCCAAATGATATTTAAATCTTACTTCTATCTCTATCTTCTTCTTTGGTATTCTTACCATCACATAAATGAAGCAAATATCTTCTAAGAAAAAGATCGATGTAACTTCTAAGGCATTAATTCTGTAAATAACTTACGTTCTGCCTATTAATTCTAACCAAATCCTAAATTCTTCATAAGCTTATTCTATTTTTACGATCCAATAGTCGAGAAAACATGTTGATTCTCTTTATCTAATTCTTTCACTAAGGACATAATCTCATCATCAACTATCTTCATTTCTAACCCATCATTTATCTACAGACTACTTCGAGGAAGTACCAGTTTACGAAGATTCTACTGTTTTCTCAAATTAGCTTAAAAGCTATTATTCTTCTTGTTTCTGTTGCATGAATATTTAGCAGCAGCTGCAACTGTTGTGTTTAATCTTTTCTGAGAGAATTACTAAATCACCATATCTGGACATTTCGGAGCTTCAAATTAACTGTAATAACCTCTATTTCTTCTTTTGTTTTTCCCTTTCTAGTTCATTTCGCTATCACCTTCCCCTTAATCTTCATAGCATCCATAAGGCTCATCTTAATCTTTTAGTTCAAGTAGTGCAGCATCTCGCATAGCTTATTTTTGAACCATAAAACCTTAATTCTTCAATTATTTTTAACCTTCTCCTTAATCCCTTAATTTATAGCTGTTATTTTTTACTGAATAAATAACTTATTTTAAGTTTTTCTTGTCATCTACGAATTCCTACTCAAAATATTTCTATCTTACTAGAATCTACTTGTTATAATCATCGTCTTCGCAGTCATAATTCGTGATTACTTAAGCATCGTCGATCCACTGTTACAACTCTGCATCAAGATCATCCTCGGAATCTCCTTCTTCTTCACTGTCATTATTAACTGTCTTCTTCTGATCTATTATGTTCTCATTCTCCTCTTCTTCATCACCTTCAGCTTCATCAGCCTAGTCTTCTATGAACCCACTGAAATTCCTGTGTTTTTCCTTTTCCTATCGTTCTGCTAATAATTTTTCTGCTCTCTACCTCCTAGCAGCTCTACGTTGTTCTTTTGCCACCCTCTCATTGAAAATCTTCTTGTCATACTTGCTCATTAATCTTCGGGGATGTTGTAACATTAATGCCTCTGGTTAGGCTGGTAATTCACTCATTTATTCTGATTCCTTCAGCTACTGGTTAGATTCCTGAGATTCATCTTAAATCAACTCTTTATCTTGTTCTCGATGTAACTCAGATTCTAATAATAATTCTAAGTCTCCTCTCTCCAACTCATCTGCATTTTCCATCAATTCATTTTCAATTAATTTTATATTTTGCTCTTCTTCTATTCCTTCTTCTAAAGCAAGTAACCTCTAATACTTTGTCTCTTTCTCTATGTCTTCTTGCTCCTCTAGCTCCTGAATTCTCCCTCCATTGCCTTCTTCAAGCACTTCTTCTTGCATTGCTTCTTAATCCACACTGCCAATTTCTTGTAACTCAGTTTTTTAAAACCTCATTACAATCTCTTCCAGAGTTGTTTTCGCTGACTTAATATCAGTAACTCGTTGTCTGCTTCTCTTCAAAAACTCCTTCCTTGAGAACATCGGTTTATTAGTATTCTCAAGATTAACACCATTGTTAATGTCTTCTATTTTAACCCCATTCATATTATGTAAATTAGCTTCTAATTTAATATTTCCATTGCGATTCTGAAACCCATCTGGTAGCATTTCCAGAGTAGTTCCAAGAGTTGCAATCTTCGCTATGAAGAGAGTATTATTCGTTAGAGGATTGAATTAATGCCTATAATCAACAATTGGCACATCTAACTCAATATCACCAACAAGTTCATCATTTTGGAGGATTTCAGCCATCTGATGTGTTTCTTTTGTAGGCTGCAAATATTGCTTTTAGCTATTCGGTTAAAGTGTAAAGGCATAATGTTCTTATTTTAGTTAAGGTACTCTATTCTTGTTAATGTCTAGAGAAGTCACAATGTCCTCTTTCTTCATTGTAAACGTGAGTTAGGTTGGTGATAATGATCTTGTATCACTTTATTTTTATTTTAACGATTTCTGCTTTTATTCTTGCTTTTTCTGTAACACTTCCACTGCTTTATCAATACCCATACTGCGAATATCTAATATAATATTTGCATCATTCTTACTGTTCTCCTACTTAACAGACATATTCTTTTTACGATCGATTAAGTCTTTATTTTATCTTAAACTATTCAAGTAATTAGATTTAGTATTAAAAGCAAATCTCTTAGCTTTCGTCTACTTATCTTCTTTAGGCTCCTCTACAAACCTACTGCTTTCCATATCATTACATACCTCTTCTTCTTATTCATCCTTCTATTTTTTTCGCAGAATTTTCTCCTCCTATAATAATAAATCTCCCTATTATTGCTATTACCCTGGATTATTCACATTTAACATATTTCCATTCCTTATTCGATGGCTGCTAATCGTGTTCGCAATCCCCCTTTAAGCTCGATATTTCGCTGCCTACTGGAGATAGTTACTAATATTTTTGCTTTCTTTTCTGCTCTTGTTGCTCCTCTCATAAATCAAAATACCAACTTGGTTAACTTCTTTCTTTGAAGGGTGATTATTTTGTTTTAGAGTGTCCTTATCCCAATCTTAGCAGCTACTATTTGTATTCCAACCTATGGCAGTTTCATTAAAATGGCTGTTAGTAGCTTAGACATTAGTTGGAATCAGTTTATTTATCCTCCTCCTGTGTAAGATCTTACATTGCTAAGATAGTTTTCTATCCACTCTTGCATCAAGATCTTATTAACCTTTTATCAAATTATCTTGTGTCTAATACTATTAGAGCTACACCTATTTCTGCTAATTCCCTCTATCCAGATTAACATTATCTACTTTTGTTTCCCTTTTTTACTGCATTTCATTTTTTCCTTCTTCATCATCAAGACTGCTAAGTTTCTTCATCGAACCTGCTGCTTATTCTTTATTCATTGTACTCACAATTACATTAGAACTCTGTTTTTTATGGGTACCTTCTTTCTCAATCAATTCCTGTAGTTTCTTCTCCCTCAATCCATCACTTCCATTTCCCTAATCTTCACAGCAATTCTACTTCAAATCAACTTTCCTCTTATTATCCCCTTTTATCCCATCATTCGTGTTATCCCTATTAATATTCTATTATCTCCTTCTTTTTGAGTATCCAATCTCCTTAGTATTTGCCTTTTTGCTAATTTAACTGCAATGTTCCATCCAATTATTATAATCATGCTTCCTCTCTTTATATTTCATTTAATCTCGAACAAACTATCTCTTATCATCAGTATTCTTAGAAGAACTGAATTATTCAGTAGCACAGCAGTAATCCTCAAAAATATTATTATTGTTATCATAATAATCATTACTTTCTTCATTCTCTAAGTAACTATCTCTCAATTCAAGTTCACCATCAATATTACAAGATAACAAATTAGATATCCCAGGCTGCTTATTCAAATAATCTTTCTTCTAATATTTAAGATCTTTAATACTGTGAAGAATATCAAAGTTAGTTTCATTGGAGAGGCAATTCTCGGTTATGTTTTCTTAGAACCTTTCATTCAATTAATGAGTGTCTTCTTGAATATTAGGTGCTTTCACTGACTCCTTTTATTCTCCATATTCCTCAATCAGTGACATGATATTTCGTACTTTGCCAGTTTTAATAATCAATAAGTTCTAAGACTAAGTTATTTCTTATGGTTACTGTCCTTTACCTTGTCCTAATTATCCTGTTTCCCCGTTAGGAGCTTGATCTCCTAGTATTGTATCCACTTCAACTTTTACCTTTTTATTATTATTTTTCTTCATCTTTCTCTTACCATTTCTATCATTCCCTAGCTGATCTTTTCCATAATACTCCTATATTAACGATTCCCTCCTCCCATCGTCTTAGAATCTTTCTTTAAGTTTTCTCTTTTTATTCATCTTAATCTTTCTTTGAAGTCTCTTTTCTTCCTCCTAATATTCCTTCACAGTCTCTTCACAACAATCCTCTTCAACATCAGAATCTGCAGTTTATTATTTTTATTGTTTCTATGACTGAATTATTTAACTGTCTGTTTTAACTTTCTCTTTGTACAATGCTCGGAGCCTTTCCATAAGAGATGTTCGTTTTGTCGTCTATGACTGACTTTCATTTCCTTCAACAACTCCATATGCAGATGAGATATCTCTCTATGACATTTCCAACAATATCCAAAATAGGCTTTTCTTATTATTGTTGTTGTTGTGTTTGTAGTTGTTCAGTTAGTATCAGCCAGTTGAGAATAACTATCTTATAAAATATTGATTTTATCTGATATTGAACTGATAAAATCAATCTATTAAATTATTATTAACTTGATCTCTTTCTGGCTACGTCTTGCGGGGCTTTATACTCATAATTCTGTGAAATAAAGCCGTTAATATTAAAGTTTTAACAAGAATGATTTTATTGATTATTTGAAAAAAAATTAGTTTTTTTGGTTTTGAATTCACATCAACACCCGCAATGTTAATTGATTTATCTCCTTTTGTTGTTGCTGATTTCTTACCATTTCCAATCAAAGAGGCAAAGAGATGGACGGATATTTAACTTATTTGCCCTTATCATATTTTCTACTGTTTATTAATAAATTTATCATAGTTATCAAATGTATTTTCGATAGTACTTTCATGAAAAATCAAATAATATTCCCTTTAATTTGTAAAACTAGCAATTAAACAAACTTCAATGCTATCCGATTGTATTTCATTCCCATTTTTATCTTTTTAAGAACTCCAAACAGAATAATTCTAATAATTCTTAATCTTCAAAAAACAATTCTAAAATGTTAGCAACCATCATTGTTTGTTCTCAAGATCTTGCTGAAATGGTAACATTGTTATATTTTTTTAAACTCAAACTTCAGAGACATTATTTATTCAAATGATTTGAGAAATTAATAAACTCTTCCAAAGAAATCATTCCTAAAAATCAATTTTTAATATAAAATACTATTTTTCAGAAATATTCTCATAGCTATTATCCATATTCAACATCCTCTTCTTCATTCTTCATGGGTTTAAAGTTCAATCATAGTGACTTAAAATAATCCTCATCAGCAGCCTTCCAGAATTCCTCTTCTTCACTTCCTTACTCTCGAGCAGACATCCATGTTAGAAGAGATCAGTCTTTCTTTGACAATCTAATCACCTGGCTGAAATCAAATTGGAAGCTCCTCTTGATCGGGATATCTGTAGCTCTTTGTGCTATTCTTTGCTTGATGGTTGCTGGCAAAATCATGAAGGAATACTTTGAATAAATCCTCAAGTCTCTTGAAGAAGTTACGCTTTCAAAATGGCTGATGCTAACTGGGTTAGGCACTGGCATGGTCATGATAGGCGCTCCTATTCTTTATTTAGAATTAGGATTAGGCATCGCAATTAGGCCTGTGCTGCTAGCAATATCCATCGCAGGATGTGCGAAACTCTTCGGGATTTGCGCAAGTTATTACATCAGCGATAGATTCTTTAAGAAGAAAATTCAAGTGAAGTTTAGAGCAAATAAATTCATGCGAGTGCTGCGATCGATGAGTAATGAATATCCTGGTAAAGCATTAAGTCTACTCTCAATAATTCAAATGCCAATGCTGTTGAAGAATTACAGTCTTCCGATCTTTGAAATATCCATTAAAGACATACTTCTTTATTTCTATTCTTTGTAGCTCCTGCAAAGTGTGCTGTTCTGCATTGTAGGTTCGACATTAGATTACACAAGATAAACGTCCATATGGATGGATATCATCGGGTACATTGCATATGCTGCTACGATTGCTGTGTTCTACATAGTCTACAAGCAAACTAAAAAGCTGCTTGAACTTGATGAGCAATAATAATTAAATGGAAGCAATCAAGGAGGCATTGAATTAACTACTAAAATATCATATTAGCATACTCAAAAGTTAGAAAACCCTGAGATAGTGACTCTAGTGACGCCGCATCTACGAAATGTTGAAGAATAAGATAATAACGATACAGAGCAGCAAAAAGAACATCTCGAAATGGCAATACTTTGAAGAAAAACAAAACTCAAATGAAGAGAGAAGAATTAAGATATAATTTCGATAAATAATCGAAATAAATCTATTGAAAGGACAGATTGATTTACTAGAGAAAGAAAGCAGATTGAGATGCTACATTACATACAATTCATCTATTGTATTAAGAATTCAAAATAAGCTAATCAATACACTTATTTTTTTTTTTTGGGAGTTGAGAATAAAGACAATTCCTAATATTTCATAGATAAAAATGGAATAATCAGAATTAAGGAGAAATTAATTTGAAAAGAGACTAAGATGTTTTATCATTTAAATTTAACAAAAGATAGATTTTTTTTACCCTCAACGTTTTAGTTCTAGTTTTTTTTGTGTTATTCTTAATGTTAATCACTATTTACTCAATAATCTTCTTCATGACTTCTCTCAGCTCTAACTGGATTATTCTAAACATGCTATTGTAATATTGATTAATGTGATATGGGTTTATGAAACTTGTCAACGTAAACTTAATGATAATCACAAAATGGCAAAATGAGAGAAAAAAGATGAATTTATATTTTTAAAAAATATGATATGAAGGTCGATTTTTACAATCCTTCTAGATATTTTAACATAAAACAATAAACTGTTTACAGTTTCATCTTTAATTCATGGATTTCTTCCTTGTTATTAGCATAGAATATGTGTGTTCTATTTTAAGTTTAATCTTCAAATAGCTTAAGAAACTGTATTCTGATATGTATTTCTTCAAAGTTTGTTTGAGAATTCTCCTCAAAGGGTTCATGATAAAACTTGGAATTATCTCTAATGAGAATCAAGGAATTTTCTTAGCTTTCTTTTTCTTTACAATCTTATTTGACATAATTTACATACTCATAAAGCTTCCTGGTTACAAATAAATCTTTCTAAAAATGGAACGATCAATGAAATCAGCTCTTTTTGAGTCTCAGTGCATATTCTGAACATACAATAGTTTTCATTTTCACATGATAATTTCTCCTTTGAGTTAAATCATCCATGTAATAATCACCTAATCGTTTGCTTCTGATGAAACAAACTTATTTTTGAGATACTTATTAAGATATCTAACTCAATAAAACTGTTTATTTGGAGTTGGCTTAATAATTAAAAATCTATTCTGAATTCGGCCACTGTGTGATCATCCTCATTTAAACTTCTGAATTTATTTAACAATTGGGCATTTACACTTCTCACTTAATCAGTAAAATCAATTCAGATCAAATCATCTCAGTAAAGTTGCAATTAATCTTAAATCCTGAAACTTTGGAAAAATATTTACTAGTTCCAATTGCTTTTTATGCTAAAAATAGGTTTGCTTTCACAAATAATGAAATCATCAACTGTTTACCTTGTGATTATTTTCCTAAACATGCTCTAGAAGAACTTACCTTAAAATACTTCAGAGGGAAGAGTTTTTCATAATTCTGGAGATTTACTAGACAGATTTAATAATATTTGATCAAATTGTTGACAACAAGGTCTCACGAAAAATTAGAAATATGATGGAATCATAAGGGGATGAAAGTAAGTATTTCAATCTAAATATATTTCTATTTTTGTATTTTTAAAATGAAAAAGCTGATAATTAAAGATGTTAAAATTCTTGAGAAAGTTGTTGATAATCATTAATCGAATCTCAACTCTCAAACATAAAAAAAACCATTTCTATTTCCATTTGAATTAAAACTAGTTGGACAATCTGATCAGATGATAGAAGATTGTATTTTTATGGTTATTTTCTCCCATCAAGTAGCATCATCGTGATTGACAATTTCATTACCTTAATTGCTTGGATCTTAGCCCTCTGAAGATTCAATTTATTCAGTTTCTGGAACAGGTAGTAAAGAATGAACTATTCTATCATTTTCTTTTGTCATTGGTTACTCTTTATGATTTGCCAAAAGCACTGTGTTGTCGATTTCACTATTTATCAAGAGTTAGAAAGTAGAAGAAGCATTATCCCCAGAGTTATTGGCGAGTTAATTCACAAGTATTCTACTAGGAGATGTCTATACTGACAAGGGAGCTAGTGACTCTTAGCTATTTTACATATCCTATTAGTTTAGCTATTCTAAGGATCCTTTAGAGCTTGTATCTTTACCTACTTTTTAAGGAGGTTCAGTGATGATAAAAAGAGGATTTTCTTGAATCGGTTAGATCGATTCAAGGCTTTTTTGATCTTATTTGATAGCAACTGAGCCTTTTTGTTCATCAATATTCAGACTAACACACTAAGGTTACATTTCAATGGTTATTTGATCTTTATTTTAATCTATTTGATCATCTTAACAGGTTGTTATTGCCTATTAAGGATAATCTTATTTTTTTGAAGTTTCATCTGTGAAACTAGGAGCAAGAGAATCTGACACATTAAGGTCGCCAGAGTGTCTTTCTGGTTGAGCTGTGCACGCTTTTTAAGTAATAACTGGAAGTGGTGAGTGGGTTAAGAATATTTAAGTCTGTTATGGCTCCAATAGCTACTACTAGATATTATCTTTACCTTCTTGATAAATAGATTCCAGAGGAATGAAAGTATTTTCTTCTTCTAATCGTTGATTCTATGCAAACAAAGGAATGTCAGAATAATATTTAAAATTCTATGAAATTTGCATTTTAAAAAAGTTACTTTTTCTTCAAATTGACTGATAAACTATGAATTTCTAGGCTGCTCTTTGGGTTTTTCTTTCTTTTTTTAATCTTAGTTTTTATCCAGACACTGAGATTTTTATCCAAAAATTTATCTCTCAGTTTTGCTGAATTCTTCATCAATATCATTGTTCATAAACATTTCCTCTTTTTCTAAACAACTCTAATCCTCTGATAATCTATATGGTTGAATACTTGTCTTTGCCGATGAAGGACTCATGATTTCTTTTTGTGTAGTTATTCTATTAATAGGAATAATTGTCTGTTAATCGTTTTGGTTTTATTAAGTTTCAAAAACATAAATGCCATTAATGCTTAAGTGATCCCGAGAAGAAATATGACCATCGTAGTTTCTCTCTGACTAAATTGGGCTTGTTGGGATAGATTAATGCGCTAAGAGGTTTGTGTTAGTTTATGTTTCGTTTTATTCAAAGAGCTGTTATTTTTTAAAATAAGTTGATTTTTTGAAAGGATTTTTCCTCTCAATTTAAAGAGAATCAGGGATCATAATCGCACCATTTTCTTTGACTTTATCAATTTTCTATGAAACAACTACTTTTTCTTCAAATGGAGATATTGCTAAAGATTCTTTCATTTATTTTAAAAGTTATTTTGAAAGAATCTCAATTTTTGTACTTTCACATCTGAACAGCTATCCAAGTTGTTCTTTATTAATTTTGAACTTCCCAGTCCATGCATTAATAATATTGGATTTCCTTAATTTTTTGATGACTGATAAGATCCATCTTCTTCGTAAATAATACAATCCAGATTATTTTGTGAAACAAGTTCTTCTACAGAATTTGTTTTTGACAAAAAGTAGCTTAATATTTTCAATCAATGGTCTGATTGAAAATATCAAAGCACTTGTAAGCATTCTAATACTCCAAATTAAGAAAATAATGTTCACTGCTCCGATTAAAATAAGGGAAACTGCGATTATTTCAGGTTAGTCGCTGTTTTGGTAAGCCACGAATCCAAAATAGAAGGAGAAACCTAAGACACTGGTTTGGATTAAATCTATCCTGTTATACAGTTGGAGTTTGTAAGGTTTAAGGTGGTTAAGGAGAAAACCATAAGTTACTACTAAGAATAAAATAAATAGGATCTATAGGATTAAAACAGAGAAATAATCAATAAAAATTAACAGATACTTGAATTATTAATAAAAAAATTTGTCAAGTTTTTAGAAAAAGAATTGATTACCTTATTAGGGATCTCTTATTCTAGGAATGTAATGCCAGACATAATCAAGAGTTTTAAGTACATTTTAATGAATTCCCAGAACCAAGCTTAGGGTTTATATTCACCAGTCATAAATATAAACTTTCTCCGATTTATCACACTATTCTTTGATCTGTAAATGAGGATAATCAAAACAACAGGAATTACTACAGAAACAAAGAGAATCACTGGTAGTACAAAGGTTAATGTCCATTGCCAATATTCGTCTGTGTAACAACTAAATAGAATGTTGAGTCTGATGAAATCAAAGCCACCTAAGGAACAAAGCAAATATAATTAACTT
>Ga0302271_10001583_pt1 | contig 21710 bp, 13 predicted proteins | sample III_Bog_N1_1_FD_198767 | JGI IMG/M metagenome (GOLD analysis project Ga0302271, IMG submission 198767) | Peat permafrost microbial communities from Stordalen Mire near Abisko, Sweden - III_Bog_N1_1 | ecosystem: Environmental > Terrestrial > Soil > Wetlands > Peat | place: Sweden: Abisko... | reverse complement strand
ATTTTCCCCAAGATAAAAATAGAAATAGAATAGAAACTAATTGTCTCAGATAATAAGCCTTGTAGTATGAATTAATTCCTTATGAGGAGGGGACAGGGAGCAACTAAAATCATAAAGTGGTAGAAATAATAAAACTCTCAGGAAATTAAGGCGATTGGCTTGTGGAGATTTCAAAGTTAATCCCTGTGTTTATACACTTGATACCATCACGCTCTTCTACTGCATACAACAAAAACAAACAAACTACCATATTCTCTTAGAGATTCTCAGAACAAATAGGCTCCAACTGAAGAACACTTTTAAGTACTTAGTGTTTTTCGATGCATCGTCGTTCTTAGAGTCAGAAGAGCTTCTAAAAGAAAGCTCTATCGAAGACATTTGGATCATCTGAACCCGATTTTGATGATGGATTGGAGACGATTAAACCAATTTCTAATGCAGTTATTACTCTCTCTGCGTTAGCCAAGAAGCTCATCGAATACAGACAGACTCACAGTGTAGTGATATTGAATTGATTTTTCACTTCATGCAAGTTTTTATTAATATGAGTATGTTTTTTTGCCCCAAGGGATTTGACTTGTACTTTAGAAATAATCTGCTAAAACTCGTAGATGTCCTCAGCTAGAAAAAGACTTACCCTAAATTTATTGCAGAAAATTGGCTTTCGTTCGTTAAAATGCTTAATTTCGCTGCTTCCACTTGCATGCATCTTCAAGGTGAGTTACATATTTGTACTACTTGCTACTACTGCGATTCATAGGCAAAATATAATGATTTGGAATTGTTAAACAAATATCTTGACTTACATAAATCCATTTCTAATTTGTTAGATTATGAGTCAAGTATGAAAGTATTGGATATGGCTTTGAGAATAAGCTAAGCTGGATAAGATACTCTTGATAGGGTGATCTAGCAGTGTGTAGTTATCAACAATCTCGCTGTGCTATCTTCAAAGTTAAACATAATAAAATAAGTAGATTTTTAATACATTCTTAACACATTATGTTGGTTTTTTTAGGCTTGGGAAATACACCGTCAGCAAGAGTTATCTGAAGCTTGCACTTGTCAAAATTCAGCGCTTACCCGTAGAAGGCAAGCATTCCGAATACCTAAACGCAGTTGAAGTTATTACTTTGAATAATCTTTGCAATTAATACATGAAAGAAGAAAAGTATGAGAAAGTCTATAAGTTAACTGAGAGAGCTCTTCAACTCATTGAATCACAGGTAAAGTGTTGTCTTATCGAATGGGTGGTGGCTGTGGGGTCACAAAGAAGAAAGTTAATTTATCAGAAAGTGGTGGAAGCAATCCGTCGTTTCAGATTTGATTAATCTATTTCATATATTCTTGGTATTAGCTAATATCCGTTTCATTTTTGGAATTTCTTTTAGATGTTCAAACGGCTGAAAGAAGAAGGGGAAGATATTCTCAAGGAGGATTCTAAGTTCATCAGTAATCTACATCTCTTGTTGTAGACGTATATCTGCAGAGCATGGAGTCTAAGCGAAATCAAGAACACAACTTACTTTTTCTCCAAAGAATCAGCAGCATTATCACCAGCGATGCCTATGGATAGTCCAGAATAAGATAGAATGAGGATATACAAGAATGGGTTTAAATTATCGAGAATTTTGTTAGGGAAAGATAATAAATCAACTAAATAATTTGCAACGTTGCTAGTGAGGGAAGAAGAAGAGATTAAGGTCAGAAAGGCAGCTACGAAGACTGGTGATTTTGATTTAGAAAATGACTAGAAATCGAAACAATCTTTGATGAAAAGATTCTATGATATTTTTGGATCGGATTATCTAAATCTCAAGGCTGAGTAAAAAGTATTCGTTTTGAAGTACTGCGTAGAATAGCAATGCAAGTTGTCGGAAGAGAATGCTTTAGAGGTGATTGACAGCTAAGAAGATCTTGCGAAATAGCAACAACAAGAAGAAGATGGTGATATAAAATAAGATGAAAATGAAGAGAATTTAGGCTAATAAGATCATTAGATACTTGCATAAAATTAATTTTACAGCCCTCCACTCAGCAGAAAGACATTCCATGAATATACCAAGGCAAACAATGGAATAGTATCTTCATTCAACAACAAGAACGCCATGCTATCAAGGAACTAAATCGCATAACCAGGTGTCTACTCTACTACGAAAGAAAGAGCTTAATCGTATTATAACGTTAGTGACGGAAGTTAGTTGCATTTGCAGTAGAACTAATAATTATAATAGTAGTAGCAGTAATAATAAAAGTTACTACCTCCATTACAGTAATATGAAGGCAAGAATGGCATATCTAGCACTGTCAACACTGCTACTAGAGACGATTTAATTAACAAAAATAATTTCATTGGGAATCCTAAAAATATTAGTATTCTAACAAATAACAAAAAGCCTATTGTATTGTAGAATCATTAGGTATTGCTTCCCCCTGAGCGCTCTGATCCATTGTCACCGTAGATTCTACTATTAGATCCGTTGTTGAATGCTTAAGGTGGAGGGATTCCAGGGAAGAGTAGATTTTTTAGCAATGAGGAAAAGAATGTAAATATTGTTGGAAATAATGTAATGAATGGTTTGCCTTAGTAGAATAGAGGAAGAGAACAGTAATTGATGTAGTAATAGTAGTATTAGCAGCAGATTTAAGTGCAATAATATAATAATTATGTTTAGAATACTGATAATCTGAAGTAAATGAGCTCGAAAGCTTCGAATTAGAGATTTTTTTAGCAAAACGAAAGATAGCAGCAGTAATAAATGGGTTTAAGTAATGCATCTGCAAAGATTGGATAGCAAAATAATCAAAATGTCATAGCAACTTATGGAAACTAATAGAGCATCCCTTTTGAGTAAGAATTCCCAGCGCAGAACCTTCCAGATCCTTCTAATGGTGAAATTATTGAAGGTGAGAATTTCACTGGAAAAACAACTAACTTTCAGAATAGCAATTAAGGAAATAATTCAATAATTGGAAATCTTTAGCAAAACTAATAATAATAGTAACAGTTACAGCTGTTGGAGTAATAGTACTAATAGTAATAGCAATACTTAATAAATAACCCTGAGCTTATGTAACCTAGTGCTGCTATGTGGTATTCCCCTTAATCAGGATATAATCAAGTTAGTTTACCTCAATAATAGATGCTAGCTAATGAGAAATGGAATAGTATGCCATTTTAACCAACTATTGGATAAACTCAAGCATTGTAGAATAACTAAATGGCTTAGAATGGCGTCATTTATTAGAATAATCCTGCTGATTCATCATATGTCGCGAATCTCATGGAGGATACGATCAAAATAGATTCACAATAATAAATTAAACCAATTAGTTAGCTGAGAAAGAATATTATTCTATCTCAATTCAACGAAGCATCTAAAATGAATTCGCATGATGATTCAATTATTCTACCTCAAGGTATAGCTTCTGATTAGACTCAATCAGCAAGCTCTAATCATGATAATAATACTATTCCTCACAAAAGTCAAGGAAATGTTGTTGATGAAGGTAGTGAAAAGGAATAACAAAATGTTTAGATTTAATCTGCAAATCTCAATAGTAATGCAGAAAAAAATGCAAAACCTGGCCTGTCATTCTAAGATAATCCAGAAGTTATTGCCTCAAACAATTTGAATTCTTCCAAAGCTGTGCAAGAAAAGAGCAATTAAGTTAAGATTCCTTTGCATTTGATTGAGGATAAACCTGGCGAAGTGCACAGTGGTGATTCAACGAAGAATGTGTTGCTTCAAAAGAATATATCCCCATAAGGCTAAGGAGTAAGTAAATAGCAAAGATCTCCAACGAGTAAAAAAGAATAGAAATTAAAAAGTTGTTTTTCTTCTTCTTTTTCAAAAAAAGATTATTAATTTGTTTTTCTTATGGGAATATAGCTTCATAGCAAGCTGGTAACACAACCAAGGCAGCTGCAGGAGGGACAATAATCGCATTTTCTTCTAATCAAGCAGAGGAGACAACTAAATCTAATAAATCAGCTGCTAGAAATTCAACTAAAGAGTAGCCAACTAAGGACATAGTAAGTTTAAAGAACATTCCAGCTGGGATGCTCGGGCTTTCTCCTGAAAATTTCCAACAGAAGAATGATAATAACACCCCTAAATCAAACTCAGCTCAGGAAAAAAAGCGAAAACCTGAAGAAGCGCCTAAAGTTCCTATTGGATCTCCATCGAATTAATCAAGCTACAAACAAAGGAGCCCAAAAGAATTTGAAAATGGTAACAACACCAACAAAAATATGCAAGGAATCAAGAATCAATAAGAGTCCTAGCAAATACAATCCGAAAAGTAGAACAATGCTAGTCAAAAAGGAACTTAGAATCTTCGTAAACCTAGAGAAGAAACAAGAACAACAACAAACGATTAAGGCTAAACTAAAAATACCATTACTAAAGTACCAACTGCAGGTACAATAACTCCAACATCAATTCCATTCAACGCAACAGCTACTGTTTAAAAAAAGAGTAATTCCAAACCCAAACTACCTTCGATTAGTTCGATATCTTAGAACACACTTCACGCAGTTTAATCCGATGCATCCATGAATAAATTAACTAAACTTGAAGACGAGGAAACCACTCCGCACGCAGTTGCAAAGTAAACTAGCAATTATCATCAACAAGTCACTCCGCATCATCATGCATAGATTTAGCGAGCAGCATCGAGTGTGTTTAATGAAACGAATTATGATTACTTATCGCATATAACACCTGAAATCATAGCCAGCGTTGATTATGTTATCCAAAAGAGATTAATTTGCAATTCTGTTATTTATCAAGTTGAAATCAAAGTCAACAACAAGCAGTCAGTGGAACCTACGATTGAATTATCAGGGTACTCAGTCTAATAGAGAAAGGAGCTGCCTGTGGAATCACTTACCTTCAAAGTGTTGTAACAGAATAGTTCAATAAATATCCAAGAATACGTTATTACATATTCATTAATTATTATTGAATTTATTTGTTTTTCATCAAATGAACAAAAAAAGAAAAGGAGTCTTGAATCTATTGGATCTTAGCGAAGGAACACCATTCAACAGGCCTTTTAAGACTATTTCAGGGTTTCGGGATATGTGTTAGTATTTGATTTTCCCGTTTATTTAAGTGAATACTGCTGAGAACAAAATTGAAATTAACTCTTCCCTGGCGAGCATGATTCAGTACAAGCGGTGGTCGATTGATTTTCTTAATCAAAGCTATTAAGCTACAATCCATCACTTAAATCGAAACGAATTCAAGCTGTCTCTGAGGAAGTAAATTAGCTATTCTTAGATTATTTTTGAAGAACTTCCTAAAGTTAGGATTAATTTTTCATTGCACATTTTGATTTACTGATTTTGGTTGTATGAACTAGTTCAAATGACAAGGAGTAGCTTAGATTAGATTTGAACTTCGATGACGCCACAATGAAGAGCTGCTTTGAAAAGATAGAGCACAATGGAAAAGACTCCAAAGAAGAAAATGAAAGTGAAGATGCAGAAAGAGATGAAATCAAAGATATTGCTGATCTTTGTGAATGGTTCGATGAAGATGACTGCATTAACATTAAGAACAAAACTGCTAAGCTAAATGAACTAAGAGCCAAGATGATTCGCTTGAAACCAACTCGAAAGCACACGATTATTAACTACGATATCCCTAATTCGATAATGTTTATCCCAAAAATTAAAGATTTACTGGCGTTGATATAGACGTTCTTACTAAATACACATAATTACACATCGCTATCTCAATATTCTGAAGAACATGGGGTGAAAGTGTTAAGAGCGAATATACAAGAAGATTTCAAAAGAGGGTAGATTTTCTTGGTTAAAGAATCCCCATTCTCCACGAATGTTTCGGTCAGCATTCAAAATATTCACTTCTCACATGGTAAACATCACACAAAGCAAACAAAAGGAATGAACAAAATATGGCTAACATTAATTGAGAATAACTATTTCTATTATTTGTCTTAGTACCTGATGGCAAAATGGCGTAGTAAGTTGGCAAAAAAGATGTAGAATTCAGTGAAATTCAATAGATTTTCGGTATTTCTTATGAGAATCTTGATAAAGATGAACGATATTTCTTTCAGACACTCCTCGCCCTTAAGCACAACCTTTATACCTTCTAAAAACGTATTATTGATTTGCTGTTTATTTTTAAAAATATTGCATTCAAAGTGATCCCAAACATGGTTTTAAATATTCTTTGTGGATTTTTAGCATTAGAAGAAGATGACATTGGCAGATACAATGTAAATCCTATTATTAATACCCTCACGACGGTTGGTGGATTCTATCGATCATTTATTGGTAACTTAATGACGATTTTCATATGCTTTCATAAGGATTTTAAGGTTATTTTTTAACTTATTTTTGTAATTGTTTATCTCAGGAAATACCTTTAAGTATCCCATAACATTTTAGCTCTTCGGCTTTGAAGATATCGCCTATGGAGTCCGTGCAACTTTTACAGAAATCGAAAACTGCTCGGAACAAGGTGTATTCTTTATCTTGGATGGACAAAGTTGGGCGAAATTCAAGAGATAAGAAGAACCCAATGCGAAGAAGAAAAGATTCAAGAAGTACAAGGATGAGTTTGGGATAATTAAAAACTACGAATTAGCTAATGTATTAGGATCAGTAGGGTATCAGCTACTCGAAAATTCACTTAGTTTTAGAGTTTAGGAATCTCCTCTTCCTCCTTAGCTAATAGGTAAAAAGCTACTTTCTGGGATTATCTCGAATATCGATAGACTGGAAAACATCGTTTCCCTTGAAGAAGTGTCGAATTATCTTCTTGCTATTTTTTCTTGAGTCTAATGACAACAATCTTAAATCACTCATGCAAGCACAACACATTCGCATGCACTAAATACTAATAATTTCAAACAACTTCTTTCAAAAAATATTGTTAATTATGTTTAAATGCAGACAATAGTCTATTGTAAATACATTCGTTGCCATTTTGGTTTGTAAAAATTTTTACTAATAAATCACATGAAAAAGTCATTTCTTCATTCAAAACTTTCAAAAATATAACAAATATCTAGGTTTTTGAGAATTATTATTGTATATTTCATCTTCTTCTAAGACTTAATTTGCCATCTTATTTCACGAGAATGAACTCATGAATTTGGCGGAAATAAAGAAAGACTCTTTTACTAAAGATTTCCAGAAAGAACTCAACGAATTACAAAAAAAAATACAAACAAATATCAGTGGAACTACGAATCTTTGTCTGTAAAAAAGAAATAAGTAGAAAAAGATTGCTGATACTGTTCTTCCATGCTAATCTCGTAAGTGATCAATAAAGCTCTTCTTTAGCTTCCTTTGAGAAGGATGCCTTGTAAGAGACTCCAGGCTGTATAGATGTTCAACTTTGGCTTGTTTGACTCATTTAACAAGAAGATGTTCGAAAAAACTGCCAAAGAAAGACAAGCAGGATATGAGTAATACAAGCAGGAATAATTCAATGAAGAACAAATAGTTTCTGTTTGAACTTTAAATATTGACTGTTTTTATTAGAGAAAACTTGCGAAAAGCAGAGAAACTGCGAGCTTAGTAGAAAGGTGAGACGATTATCGTAGAAGATGAAGCTTTGGAAGCCGAATTGAAGAAGAAAGCTGAAGAAGAGGTGTTTGATCCTGATCAATTTACCTCCAAAGAAGAATACATCAGAATGTTGAGGAGAGACAGAGAAGTTGATGAGAAAGAGAAGGAACTTTCCAAGGAGACGATTGAAGACATCGAGAAGAGAAAGCGAAGAGAATATGAAGTGGAGATTGCATAAATAGATCATGCCAAAATAGATAAACAAAATATCAATATTAGGTATAAAAGCGAGGATTAAAACATAATAACCAATCTACTATTGATATTATTGTTTTTCTGTGATGCATTAGACCAGTGGATAAATTCAAGCACCCTGAAGAGCTTTTCTATTTCATCAGCGACCTTTAAGTGCGTCTCTCTGAGGAGAATCTGAAGGCTTGTTTAATAGGATTTTTATCATTAGCTTAAAGAATAAACGAGGCTGATATCGAGAGCAGTGCTTTCAAGAAGTTCAATGATATTTTACTGTAGAATCTCAAAACACTAGGCAATGATGAGATTATGTTTTTGATCGTAGAATTCGGTGATCTCTACTGCATCCAAGATGCTAAATTCTGGGAAAAATTAGAGTAAACTATGAAACAAAACATAGGGGTGATGTTAAGATTGTTACTAAGGGGAAAAGTTGTGAAAATATTCTCACACAAGACATTACTTTTCATTTGAGAAACAATACATGAAATGAACACAAATTCTTAACTCTTCTTCCTTGCTTGTTTCTCTTTGTTTAGATTGAGGATATCTCGTCGATTAGAGAACATAAGCACATCATAAATCGTCTCTATCCTGGAACATTTCTCCCGCTAAAAAGAAGGCACAGAGTATTTCTTCGACAAGATTGAAATGGTCTTACAAACCAGATTAGAGTCCATCCCAATCGGTGAATTAGCTCGTGTGTCTGAGTCATATTTCTCCATGGAGCGAGGCACAAAGGAATTCTTTTAAGAAGTTTAATTGTAAGTCGAAGCCAAGGTGAAATCAGCAAATACCGAGGAGCTTCTACAATTATGCAGGGTGTTTAAAAATTCCCCCAAGACAGAAGCGCTCTTTGGGAAGCTTGAACAAGGAATAATTGCCTAGCTTAATACATTTGATTTTGAGACATCCTGCAGGGCTGCAGGAGGGTTTGGATTCTTGCTGGGATCGAGTGAGATGTACATGGCTTTAGAGCTGAAAGTTATGAAAACTATCACACAAAGACAAAAGGAAGCAACTATCAATAGTAGTTCAGCTTCATCTCCATCTGCTAAGGTCACTCTCGATGAATTTAAGCTCCTGCTTGATGGTTTCTTGCATACTTTACGAGGCAGTCAAGGGATGTTTAAGTCGCTAAAGCCAGAGTTTCTGCTTTATCTCCCTTAGCTTTCAACTACAGATGCAGCTAAGATTGTTAAATCCCTGTTTTTAATTGAATACGAAGACAAGGAGATTTTCTAAGCTTACGAGAAAAGAGTCATCTATGATCTGCAGGGAATCGATGAGGTTTCGGTGAAAGATCTTCTGGAAATCACGAAGGCTTATACACTCACAAGAACAGGATCAAGGAAGCTATATAAGTTACTTGAGATTGTCATCACACATAGGTGGGAGGAGATATCGAAAGATGCAGAGACACTGAAGCTTCTGTTTGTGTATTTCTCGAAAAGTGGGTTGTGCTCTGAGCCGCTTATGACGAGATTTGAAAAATACAATATGATCAACAACTGAAAAGTAGAGGGGGAGAATATTAGACAAAAAAGAAATAAATAGAAGCCAATAAGTAGTGACAAACAATTGTATTAACGATTATTTTTTAATTTTCAAATATCCCCTTTGTATGTGTGTTTGGATATTCCTTTTCTCCTTATCAAAGTTATTGAAAGTAGAACCTTCTTATTAGGATATGATTAAGCTGAATGTTTGTGCTTTGAAAGAGAGCTAAAGTTATTCTTAAATCTTCCTTCTAAAACAGTGATTGTGATTGAAATTACAAACAAAAAGAATAATAAAAATAAATAAAACAAAAAAAACAAAAGAACATTTTCAAGATAAAATGAGTTGAAACATCCTAACAAACAACAGATTAAGAGTATCTACAAGGACAATCAGAACGTACAAGACTAGCAATAGCCTAGTAAGAACACAATAACTCTCTTTCATTTTGATTTCAAGCTTTTCCCAGCAATCATTATTAGTTTAGACGTTTTTCAATAGCGGCTATTCCAGTCCGATTGCAATAATAAACTCATTCAGTCTTCATGCAAAAGCAATATGCCTTAATAGCAATTGCTGCGTGCCGTGGAGATGAATACACACACACACTAATATCCATATTTCTTGGATTATGATCTTGACTTTACTCAGATTGGACCTAATCAAATTTCTTTTTCATTAGATACAAAGGTCAACAAGTAAGCTAAATGAAGCAAAGTGACTGACTTCCAACCTAGCATAGTTAGGTAAATTACACATTCAATAACCCTACTTAAATCTAACCTTATTCATCCAATAAAACCCCTTATTCCCCAAACTATCCTCCCCCTCTTTCTTTAGAATAGCTGCTTTCCCTTTTATGGAAGAGTGGTCTTAAGTAGGAGGGGAGATCAATATTAAGAGGATTTCGCTGAGCACACGCAATTCATTGTTGTGCTCTTATAGTAGCCTCTTTCAATTTCATTATTATCCCCAAGAAAGAACATTATTTCTTTTGTTTCGTCATTGAACTTGCTCTTAATCATACTAATTTTGTGTTCAGGTAGTTTAAGAAGAGAAACAATTGATCTAAAGCAATATTAGCCCATCTGTGAATGATTCAAGAGAGTTTCAGGAGTCAATGATACACAGTTCGGTTCAAACAGGAACAATTTTCTATCTAAGCAAAAATAAGAGATTTATTTAACTCATAGAAGCTCAAGAAGATCAGCTGTCAAAACAAACCTCGAGACGAGCGAGCTATTACTTGCATTTTATTTGCATTTGAAGCAGACAAATAGACACTAATTCTATTTTAAAATATGTATTTATTTCACATAGTAATATTTATTTCTGTGTTCATTGTGATCTGCAAATTGCTAAAAAAACAACAAAAATCCATTTCCAATGCTCTTTTCCTTCTTCAATCCCTCAAATAAGACTGAATTCTTCTAATAATTCCACGGCACTGTTATGCGCCAAGGCCAAAAACTCTGATAAGTTATTCCCACATTTTCCCATAAGTTTATTTGTATTCATTCCAAGATAAACAGTATGAGCAAGCTTACAATGAAACTCAAAAATAACAAAATAAACATAGTTTTTTTAGATTTTTTAGTGGTCTCCGATGACTTTCCCCTTCATCTGTTTTAACTCTTATTCAATCAGTCTCAGCACCTAACTTTCATTCTATTGTAGATGCATCTAGATCATTCATGATAGCTTGCACAGCTTGATCTGAAATCATCTATCTTACAGCTCTATTGTCTAATGTTAAGTAGCTAAACGTCGCAGAAGCTGTCGCATAATAGAATCTGAATGCTACCTCACTAGATAGCGATGGAATATGCCATACAGCCAGCAACCCACAGAAATACAATACACTCAGATAACCTTTTGTCTTAGAGAAAGGGAAAAAATGTCAAAAATAGCAAGAAAAAGGAGAAGAATGAAAGAGTTAATATATTCTATGGGTTTTATCCTATGTACAATATGTCTTACAAACTTAATGACACTTGTATTTTTTGATTTGGTGAGATGAATCGCTTATTTGATGATTCGCTGCTTTAAAAGCTTTAGGTTGTAGACAGCCATTCCAAATGCTGCAAAACTGCCTAAGTGCATACGGCCTAAGCGGAATTCGGCTTTCCTAGGGTGGAGGATAAGCATCAAATGAAGAGATTAGAGCTGTATGATGTAATTTTGTGTGATAGAATATCAGCATTTATGCAGAATGTATTCTACTTACTTATCTTCATTTTTCAAAGCAGTCCAGAAGCTTTATGAAGCCTTTTCATATCTACTGGAATGACTTTCTATTTTAAAACTTATTATGAGTGTGTTGATACTTTAAATATATTGAAAGAGACTGTTATTATTACTTATGATATCCTACAGGTTCATGATGGAATCGATCTTGGGTTGTGTTTAAATCAAGTGCTATTTCTTAGATATTAATAGAAGAAAACCTAAACACAATTTATTGTTTTTCAGAGGGAAGATTATTGATCTTTTTTAAGTGCAAAAGCTGCTGATAAATTAAGATTTGAAGATCCTTAGCAGATTTCTAAGGTAATAATGGGAGAGTTCTGGAAAAAGGGGATTTGATCACAAGAGTTTGTGATTCTGAAGGGAGAGACCTGCAGGTTAAATATTAGAGTTTTTACTTTGAAAGCAACAAACAATTACAAAGAAAAATCTTAGAAATGCCTTATATTAAGTTACCCTGTTTTAAGCTAGGAATCAACCCCTCTGCTAGAAGCAAATTCAATCCACTTGCTTTGACAGGTACATAGAAAGTGTTACTAGCTAGTGCAAGAATCTTTGGTACAGCTATCGGAGGAAATCTCAGAAGTGGTAACCAACATCTGTCTAAGAAGTTTAGTCCTGAGAAAGAATTAGTGAGAGAATACAAATAAAACAAAAGATTTTTGCTTGACGAAGGATTTTTGAATGATACCATTTGTTTTTTTAACACAAAAGGCTGAGTACTAAACACAAGCTTATGACACTAACAGAGCATTCCCATGGATCTAGCACTACGAAGAAAAGGAACGTCATAAGGTCATGGTTGAGTAAAGAAAAATGAGAATTCTTATGAGAGGTATCAAGATCGGAAGAAAGAAAGGTGGTGGCAAGGTAACATTGAATGATGTCTTCCAAACAAAAGTAGATGACGAAGACGATACAATTTGAATAAAGACAAACTGGAAAAAGTCAATTTGTATCTTTGTTTTTTCGTTTTTCAAAGTAGATGGATAATCATCATCTCTATCATCTAAATATTCATTAAGATAAGTAATATCTTGCAAAAAATATAAGAGCAGCAATTGCTAGGTGTTTAAGGGTAAAGATGAAAGATAGAGAATTCAGTCAACAAAAAGATAAGACAAATTAGTTTTGTGAGATTCTGTTTCATTTTTTGTAGATATTGTAGATTACAAGATAAAAATATTTTTTGAGGGTTATCATATGGGATCCTCTCTAAACAGAATCTTGCATGCTTGGAAAGTATTGAAAAAGAGATTGTACTCTGATAGGTTGCTTTCAAGTCTTCTGACAGATAAATCGCGCTGCATACCGATCTAATGAATTTTGTTTTATAAAAGATGCAAAAATATTAAAACAAAAATATAAGTAACAAAACTGTTTGCACTTGAATTATTAACCATAATTGACTTGTTTTTCAAATAATATTAGAGTATTTTAATATTTGATTACCTCCTCTAGTTTTCTTTGGGAAATGTTTTTATCTGCAGTTTGAGTTATTAGCTCTTGTGCATCTTTGAGATCTGCTGTGAATTTCCTACGAACTTCCTCTTACCAGTGGATCAATCCGAATTTCTCCTCCAAGTTGAACAGCTTAAGCAAGTAGCATATGCCAATGACGAAGCCATCATTCTGTTGCGTTAAAATAGTTAAAAATGAAAAAAAAATCCAAATGCATTTTGATATGTTATGTTACGCATAAGAACGCATCCTTATTGTTTCTCTGAGAGATACGATCTTTGCAAAGAAGAACGTTTTGCACGTAGTTTTAAGTGAGACAAGGCACGAGAAGATGAAAATTCAAGAAATGGCCTTGCGAATCACTCTTGGCAAATTCACCCATAGTCTACACAAGTTTCTTGAGATAATCCGTTCTTGATGAGAAACTAGTTTTCAGTTAGGCGAGAATCTCATCTAATTCGCCTGCAGCTTTTTGTGCAGTTTCCCCTGCAACTGCTTATCTAGCTAGTTCTTTGAAGGTATCTTCAGAATCAAGTTATGAAGGCAAGAATTCAATACTTTTAGAGCAATAATTTAAACTCGCTGAGCGTAGAAGTCGCACAAAACCAAGAGCATTACCAATTTAAACTGTTAGCATTCTAAAGTTATCTAAGTATGTCTTTCCATCTTCTGAAGCACCTAGTTTCTTGATGTTAGATGATAATTTAGTAGCTTTTTCGAACGGATAGAGCCCATCGATTTCATCCTTGTGCTCTACGAACCACTTGTCTTCTCTAATCAGCATCTGCAATATCAATTCGTCATACAGAAGATTGCTTAAAGTCTAGATTTTCCTGAAAAGAAATAGGTTAAAAAACACAAGTTAAACAAATCGAAAAATCTCAAAATAATCCTCAAATAAAACGTATCCATACTTAGCAATATATTTGAAGACTGAGTTAACAGTGGTGTTAAGGATACCAAGTCCATGTGTTCTGATTGAATCAGAGATCTACTGTATCCCTATTGTCTAAACTAGTTTGCTTTCGTTCGTGATTTACGTAAATGTTTAGTTATGCAAATTGTAAGTATGCGTATCAATAAAAATAGGTATGCTCTTTAATATCGTGAGAATATCTAGCTGTCCTTGCTCGATAGTCTAGCTGGGAATGTATGGATGTATTAACGAAATGTCAAAGTACTAAGCAGCTAAACTACGCATTTGTTCATATGTCTCCATGTCATGCATGTTGAGCACATTGATGTTGTAGAATTTTTCATTTAAATAGCTCTGAATTTCCCGCTGTATATCCACAACAACGTCGAAGAATTCTATTTGCTGGAGACTCAGCAGTTATTTGATGTTTACTATGTCTTCCTTGAAAGGATTCTTGCCTTGCACTTTTTCAATAAGCATGGAGTGGATTTGCATTCTCAGGAAATTATCAATCAAACGAATTACGGGCATCAAGTATTCCTAGTTTAGAAGAACATAATAAGTCAAGAGAAGGATCAAAAGAACGAAAATATCAATCAAAACCCTAAAAATTTATGATGATTGAAGTTTTAAATATCTTACATCTTTAAAAGTAGTTAGAACTTCGTTTTTGAATGTCTAATAGAGATACTACGGCTCAGGTAAATGTAGAGCTGATTTAGCAATATGCACAGTATCGTTAAGTGCTGCTGACAAATAAACCATGGTCTTCGCAGCGGATGGATTCTCAAAGAATTGTTTCATTGCTACTGGGAGAATATCCTTTGACCAGAATAAAAACGAGCATTTTGTGAGTTTCTAGATGAAGTATTGGAAATACCATATGTTCTTGATTCTCTGGAACATGTATCTTTTAGGTAGAATGGTTAAAAGCAGTGAGAAATTATGGAAATAACAAGAGGATTTGTTGTTTTTTACTTGAGATCAGCTGCATCTTTCTTTTCGATGATCAGCGGAGAGAGCGCGAAATTCAAAGAAAATTCAATGTTCGCAACCTTGAGAGGAGTTAAAGGACCACGGAAATTCTTAATGATATTGAGTAAAGAAGCTCTGAACTCAGCAAATTAAGGTTTCTTTTGTTTAGCATCAGCTTTATTTAGTTTATCAAGGTTCAAAGATAAGTTCAACAAAACTGATTTCACTAATGTTTTGATCAAGAAATTCGGCTAAAAAGCATCGATTTTGCTGATAAATGTAGACTCAATCGCTTTGAGAATAATAATCCCCTTGGAAACATGCTTTATGAGATCAGGTGTGAATCCTATGCCTTCATTAATATGGAGCATCAAGCAAGAAGTTACAAGACTCCGAATCTAGCTCGCCAATGTTAAACTAAACCAAAATATCAAATGAGTTCAAGAATCTAAATAAAATATTGTCTATTTACGCCTTTGACATGAGTCTAATTCTGTATTAAGCATAGTCCTCTACGATCTTTACCGACCGTTCTCGTTTGCTTTTATCACCCGTTGCCAAAGCGGCATTAGAAGTTAAAATCGATTCCATCCTTGCAATCCAATAGCAGAAATCCTAGTAATATCCAGTTATCTTCCTCGGTATAGAAGTATCCAGTTCAGTAATATATTACCTTAGGAACACATCAGGCTCTTTAGGATCTAAGGAAGTACTTTTTCTTAGAGGGCATACTTCAGATAAAAACCGATAAACATAGCAATAAACATGCGTATGTCCCTCTAAAACTGGCACTTTTCGCTATAAAGTCCATAAGTTTTTATAAATCTTTTTATCTTCCTCTTCTGGGAATATAGCTCGGAAGAACGCATAAGTGCACAATAAATTGAAGAAATCTTTTCTTTCATGAACTTCTGCAGGGGAATCAAGAATTTCCGAGAGAATCACCGTTTGATTCTTGAAATAATTCTCAAAAAGTTCCAAAAGGTCCTTGTTCTTCGGGAGAAGACATTAATTCTGATTCTTCAGTTGATCGCTTGTTAGAATTTTATTCCCATCGTAACTCTATCCTAGCACAGCTTAGACACACTGCCCAGATAACACTGTTTTGTCTAATCTAGCAATATTCTTTTCAAATCTTTTGAGATTCCTTGCGTCACTTCCGAATTTCACTGGATCAGTTTAAGTGATTTTTATCATTCTTTTAAAGAAATTCCAGTGATCTCTGATTTTCTTATTCTAGTTGATCGCACAGTCAAGAGTATAAACTACAGATAAACCTTTTCCTATGCTTTGAAACACACTAATAGGATCAATGTTCTTAAACACATTCTTATGGATATCTTGTTTCTTGTAATACACGATGTTCAACTAGTTTATGATATTAAACAGTAACGCCATAAGTTTCTTTATCAATTCTAGACTCTGTTTATTAGATAAATATCAAATAAAAAGGCAAATTCAACGTGAATTTCATAATAGAAATTCCTTTTTTCTTAATATCTGTATCTCAATTTCTAGATTAAACTTAACAAATAAAATCTTTGATTTTTTTGTTACCTGCTTGAAGACAGGGAATAGTCTTGAAATCTCATACTCAGCTTATCCATCAAGTAGAGGATATTCATCTTCATCTTAGAATTTATCCAATGGCCTCTCGCCGTACATTGAAATTACATTCAATATCTTGTTCTCAAACTGTAAAACAAAAAACAAATATTTTCTTCTCAATATTTCTTCAAATCAAACCCTCTTTTAATAAGTTACTATCTCAGTTATTTTGATTATTTCTATCTCAAGGAAGGTGAATGTCGCAGCGATCTTATCGTAAGGTAAATAGTCTGTGCGATTAACATCAAATAGACCTTCTTTCTCCACTTTGGGCTGGAAAAAATAAGTCATTTTAGCACAGAAATATCTTTATTCAAAACTGATTTAGAATCTTAATTACAAAGAGACTCAAGTGCATGACATCGAATGGCACTTCAGCTAAGGGAATCTAGTATTTCGCATCTATGTCCTGTGATTTGTCAATGAAATTGTTGAACTAAATGCAGTATCTCTCGAAATACTCTTCATATGGTTTAACTTTGGAAAAGTTAAATTACAAAATAGATTGACATATGACTATTTTTAATAGGAAACACTAATATTGTTACTTGCTTAGATTGTTTGGAATTTGCTTTGGTTATCATCATCGTCAGAGACTTCATCATCGGAGCTAAACGGATTTGTGCTTTTGATGGATGCAGCTGGTTATAGTCTTGATGACATTTTTTAGTTGTTTACCTTCCTTTTTGTGTTAGCCTATTTTATTCTGCAGAATGAAAGAATATCTTAATTTTACTGTATTCAGAGTTAATCGCCTTTTGTTTTAATCTTAATCTTCAATCTTTATCCCTTTTTTTTGCTATCTAATATCTTTCCTACCTGACCATACTCTTATGGAAGTGGGGGTGGGGGGAGGGAGGTTATCCGTAAAATGCATAATATTCAAGCCAAAGAAAAAGTAAATTTGCTGATTTTTTGAGCTTACAACTCCTGTGAATTTAAGCTATTCTTAATCTCTAGAAATCAGGGGAAAATTAAAACTTAAATATAAAATAACCTTTAAATTGAGTATCTCAATAAAAATGAATCTTTTTGCTCAAAATATTAACAAAAAAATACATACAACAACGAAATTAACTCATTTTAATGATGCTCTCATTTCTTAAAAAGAGAAACAGATGGCAAATCATGCAGTCGTAGATTTAGTCAATAAATTTATCTCTTTAAGAATCATCAGTTATTCATCCTGATGATCTAAGCGATTTAGTTACCGAGTATGCTAGAAGTGGGCAGAATTGTCGAGAAGAAAGCGCACACAAAAGATGAGAGGAACATAACAAGAAACATGATATCAGGGAACACAAGCCTAATCGGTAGATCTGTGAAAAGTGCTCTCTGCAAGCTCATTATCATTCCAATCGATAAACCAACTAAACTACCTATGATGCAACTGCTAAACACAAGTGTAAACGCTTCCAAGAAATAGATAACTTTCATTCTAAACTAAGTCAATCCTACTGCTCTCAGAACAGCAATTTCCTTCGTTTGTTCGAGAATATTCGCAGTCATCGATGACACCAAGGAAAAGAACGATAACACCATCACTATGATGCACAGCACTGAGAAGATAATATTAATTAATCTCTTCTACTTAGCAGCTGAACTCAACGAATCGTTGTAATCCCAAATGTGCACTGTTGAAGCTGCAAAAAACAACAAAACAAAATAAAAATTATTTTCATAAATAATTTAAAAAGTTGGTTGCTAAAAATTAGATATTTCTTGATTACTTAAGCTATTTCTTTCTTGTATGAGAGTATCGTAAAGTTGTTGTCTGCATTCTGGTTTGAATTTAAAGAGCAGTCTGTACATTGGGATAGATTAATATCCATCTAGATAATAACTCGCCATTGCCTAAAAAGTAGGTAACGACACTGCAACATGCTATCTTGTCACTACAGGCAATCCACTGTACGTCAAACCTGGCATTTGCTTTGAAATAGCGGAGACTCGCATCTCAGAGGAATGTAAATGAGTTCCATTAGTTGCTATGTACAATAACGAGCTATCTTTGTCTAATTTTGGATAGAGTACATTCTTGTAAGTTAGTCCAAGTAGCATAGATTGAGATCCTCTAGGGGTATATAACTCTTGAATGACATCTAAACCTGTATCTGAAGATTCTAATGTTTCTACAAATTCTTCAGCAAATGTTGTCTCAAGGTAATTCGGGGAAACACCGACAACACTGGGGTTGACTTCGTAGATTCTTCCAGTGTGCGTGAGGATGTTATTTCCGAAATCTTTGTAAAAAAAGATAAGAGATAAATTATTGGAAAAGATAATTCACAAAAATATGTTGAATTTGATTTCAAGAAAAAAACTAAAATACTATGGAAATGATCGAAGTATCGAGTGAGACTCATCGTAATCCAAGAATAAGAAGTTACACAGCCTTGCAGTTTGTCTGCGATCATCGACTCAAAAAATTACGTATCAAGGCTCTCGTTGTCATTTGATTGGATTGTCATGTATGCTCCTTGTGCTTGGCGTCGTTCGAAATCAGCTGCAACGATCTATACCGTCATTGAAGTCCACACGAAAATCACAAATGCGATGCTTAGACCATACATAATCGCTGTTCTTCGATTTTTAATTCGATGTGATGCGAGATTCTTGATTACAATCGTCCGAATGGCTGCTTTGATCCAGAATAAGCAAACAGTTACAACTAACTTCTCGATAAGATATTGGATATTCATCGATAAGAGAATGCATCCAACTAAGAGACCGATTAGAATCCAAAAGAAAATACTGATTAGCAGTGCAAAATCGAAGGAGAGCAGAGCTAGAGGCAGTAGATAGTATATTGATACTCCAAATCCAGAACTAATTAAAGCAAAACTGATTATTCCCCAAGGAGTGCTTTTCCCTTCAACATCGATGTCGATCTTCACAGCCATAGATTTGGAACGCTACTGGTCGATAGCGATGCTTAGTGTCTGCTTTAATGCTTCTTTGATAGGAATCACCGAGGATATTAATGGAATTAAAAACCCTAAAAATCAAATCAAAACATCAGAACTAGCAAGAAATTTCCATATTCTTTATTACCTAAGCCAAGTCCAAATATAATTGCTCCTTGTGTTGGTACTTACGCTATACCTACACCCATTGCATCTTCCAATTCATAGCTAACAATCCCTAAAGACGGGTATGATAAAACAAACCCAAAGACAATAGCTGGAAGCACATACGACAGACTCTACGTTAAAATCAAGAATATCACTCCTAGTTTATTCAAGCCAAGAACGCGCAGCACTCCAATCTCATACATCTTCGTCTCAACTGACACTAATAACAGATTGTACAGCAACATAATACTTAAAATAAACAGCACAAAGATGATCAAATTCAAGACTATCCCCAGAAACATTCCTGCGAATCTCGTCCTGTAGAGTTGATCAAGTACTGGCCAATCGATTTCGATGGGGTAAACACCGAGATCGTTGACAAGATTTGATGCAAACGCTGTAACTTTGTATTGAACATTATCATAATTACTGTCAAGATACACGGAATCGCGATCTTAGAAATTCATTAGCACTGAAGTCGTGTAGAATTTAGGATCCAGTGCGTTCACAAAATCGAAGAATGGCTTGCCTTGAGTTTACAAGAAGCTGCTGTACGGACATGCGTATTTAGAGATGTAAGTGAGTATGTATTTGAATTCTGTGATAATATAGCTGTCTAGAGTTTTACCACCGAATTTACCACCCTCATCTGTGAATATGCTTGCAACTCTAAAAGGTATCACTGTCTAATACGCATCTCCACCTTTTCTCTGTGGATACAATATCGCCAAAAACGATGAAAATATCAAACAAATGTTAAGAGATTTAAGGGTAAATTTATTTTATTTACATTTTGCAGAAGTTTCATTTCTGTCTAAAGGTTCTTGCAGTAATCACTAGAGTAATCAGGACCGCACATGGACTCAAACACGTTAAATACTAATGATTGATAATCGTTTGTCTTGAAATAGATCATATCACCAATCGATAAATCTATTGTTTAAAGCAAAAACAAAACAAATTTCCTCAATGATCGATTTAGTGAGATATTCTTAAAATTCAAAATGTTTGTTATTTTTTAACTAAAATAGCTAATCATCCTATTTTTCCTTTTGTTCTGATCATATTTTCCATCCTTTATCTTTATTATTCTTTTCCCCTAATGCTTATATTTGTTAATTTTCATAAGCAGTTTACTCATTTAAATTTATAGATTGCTGTGGATCATGATTTCTCCTTCTCCAAGTTGCGCTACTTTCCATGCAGTTCCAAGTCCTATTTCCTTCTCTTTTTGCTGATCCATGAAGTAGAGATTGCCAACTTTCGTGACTTTACAATTATTCGCAGTATCGTAGACAGTCATAGCCGAAGTTGTATCGATGTTGCATATCATTTCTGAGGAATTCGTGACAACAGTCCCACTGATAAAAAATCTAGGTGTTGTCTAGTTACTGCGCGTGTCGTTAAGGATTTCATTCATGCGTGTCATATTCAAGTAGACTGTAGCAGAGAAAGGGCCATCTAATGAAAAAAGAAAAGCATATTTGTTTGATGTTAAGAATGTAGAAAGGGTAGATGGATTTTGCTTTTAAAAACGATATTTTTGATAAAAAAATCAGATTGGCTTACCATTGAGGGTAGTTTTTGATGGGGAAACAACGAAGTCTGTCTGTCCTTCGTTAGCTTCAGCTGATGAAATAAAGATTATTGGTGCTCTATCGATGATACTTTACGCTACTGCAGCAGCTGCAACAACGATTGTAACTGAAAAAAATGCCAGACAAAAATAGCACATTCGCCTTCTGAATTCTAAGTATGCATTGCGGACATAATACACCAAGGAACTTGAGAGTTTTTACTCAACAAGAGTCTGCTACTTGAACTATGTGCTTAACGCTTTCTTCATGAATCTCTAAATTGATGAATTTTGGTACAAGAATGTATGCGTGTTAGCTTTATTATTGTTTGGAATTGATGAGATAAAATCTGCAGAAAAAGAAAGTAAAGTGGGAGATTTCATAAGAGTAACAAATCTATCATCTAGAAGAAGATTGTTCTTCTTATTTTCCTTTTTTCTTTGATTTATTCGAATCGAAAATAGAGCTCACATCTGATGATGATAAAACCTAATAGGAATGGGATTTAAATTTATTTTTAAATCTTCTGTTTACCGAAGCAAAAG
>Ga0302271_10001582_pt1 | contig 21715 bp, 15 predicted proteins | sample III_Bog_N1_1_FD_198767 | JGI IMG/M metagenome (GOLD analysis project Ga0302271, IMG submission 198767) | Peat permafrost microbial communities from Stordalen Mire near Abisko, Sweden - III_Bog_N1_1 | ecosystem: Environmental > Terrestrial > Soil > Wetlands > Peat | place: Sweden: Abisko... | reverse complement strand
ATGAGAAGTATAGGAGTTTTAATATTTTTGTGTTTCAACAGCTTTTTGAATATCCATAGTCAAATGATAAATGATGATTATCAGATGAAAGGCTATTTGAATTATTTTGGAGACACCATCGTATGTAAGCCTAAAAATGCATATTCTATCGCTCACAATAATGCCGTTAATAGTGATTTTCTCTGGTATTCAAATTCCCAGGGATTAGAAAGTTTCTTCTTTTGTGCGAACAATCTCTCTGAAAATATACGGGAAAAATCATTAGAACTTGTATTTGGGTATAGTGGTACTGATAAATGGAAAAATGAGGAATTGGATTCTGCCTATAATTATTTCAAAAAAACGTATCCTCAAAATATCAAACTCCTAAAAATTGAGGAACGGGTAAAAAAACTAAAATCTTTAAATATAGGTCAGAAGATACCCGATTTGTCATTTAGAACCATTGATAATACGAATGAGCTTCAATTAAATGATTTTAAAAACAAGCCGGTTTTGCTTAAGTTAATTGGATTAGATTCGGGGTGTCATCATGAATCTGATTCAGTTATAATGAGCGGACTTTTAAAGGATATCGATGAGGAAAATAATACTCCAACGTTCTATGGTGTTCATGTGTTGACTATCTTCATGACAAATCACAAGGACGAATGGTTATCAGCAATAGGTGATCCGAAAAAATATCAAACATCTGTCTTTTTTGCGAATGACCCGGATACTGTTTATAAGCGGTTTGGGTGTATGGGAGGTGCAGTATTTTTAATTGATGGAAATGGAATAATTGCTTCAAATCGGCATTTTTCAATTACAGCAAAGCATGGAGGGTTATATTCTTTTGAATACTTCACCCACTTATTAAAGTTAAACAACGGGATATATAAACCCACTGACAGTCCATATGATTTTGCTGAGCATTTGCTAAAGAGATCTATTACAAGCACACTCACTTCCGATATTTTCGTTCCTTATGATACATTAAAAGTCTTAGACCAAAAAGGCTATCTAAGAATGCACAAAATTAAAATCAGGAAAGATTATGATTCGGATTACATGAAAAGATTTATAGAAGAAGCAAAAGAACTGAATAAATTCAAAAAAGACAAAGTCGTCATACAAAAAATAAATTTCGAGACACAAAGCAATGATAATATAGTGGATTGCATTCAAATCGTATTTAAAGTCAATAATAAGGACTTATATGAATTATTAATCCCCAATTGTATAAACTATAACAACAAGTGGTATATTTTTTCCGGATTTCCATTATGTACTAAATTCAGTTATAAAGGACCCGGAATAACATCACCCAGACAATAACTATTTTATTGACCGGTGTTGTCTCATTTTATACAAATTTACCGGAGCATTTGGGCTAAAATACAAAATAAAAATATTGAATAACAACCATAATCATTTTAATTATTACATTATGAAAAAGCTAACTAAACGGGATTTTCTATTTTTCTTTCTTGGGTTATTGACTTTCTTTTTAATCGAAACAGTGTATCACCGGGAAGATTCGAAGAAAGACTTTTTAAAAGGATATCAAGAAGGCTTAAACAATCCGAAATAACTCGAAAGATTCATCCAGATGATTGCGCGGAATTATCGCATCGTTCGTCAGCATTAAATAAATTATCATGCCGGGAATATTGCATACAAACTGAATCGTGTTATATCACCCCTTCCTTACGGTTAATTATTGGCACGTATTGAAAAAACGATCTTTACAACTTACAATTTTCACTATCGAAAATGAGAAAATTATTTATTTTACTTCTCTGTCTTAAATCACTGTTTCTAATTGGACAACAAACAGGTACCTTTTATTTTTCGATACACGGTGAACCTTGTAATACGAATGTAGCTAAGACAAAATACGACATTAGCAGTTCATCTCCTAAATTATATACAGAAAAAACAAGCACCAGAATTGATAGTGTCTGGGAACCAGCAACTAATTATTATAGAACATATTTGTTTGAAAACGATTCAGATATAATTATAACAACTTATAATAACAGTAAAATAACCGGCACGATAAAAAGGGTCTATAAGAAACTAAATGATACCCGGTTCTCATTCAGTGATAGTGAAAATGATTCGATTATCCTCACGAAGGGGACTACCTTAAGTCTTTTACCAATGAAATACGATGGAGAGATTGATGATTTTTATAAAAACGGAAACAAAAGATCTGAAGCAATTTATAAAAATAACAGATTGATAAGCAACCTAAGATGGAAAGAGAATGGCGAAAAAGACATATCCAATGTGTTTAATCAGGAAGAAGCAGAAATTGAACCACAACTTTCTGAGAGTACCCTAAATGAAATCATCAAAAAAGAACTAAAATACCCTGATGAAGCAATAACACAACACATTAAAGGACGTGTGGTAATACAAATGGTAGTCATGGAAGATGGTTCGGTAGAAGGATTAAGAATTATAAATGCTGTTCATCCGTTATTAGACAATGAAGCAATACGAGTTGTAAGATCTACGGACAAAAAATGGATTCCCGGTAAAATTGATAATACTCCGGTTCGTGTTGCAGTAAATTTTCCAATCAACTTCATATTATGACCCTCTTATCCTAAAACACCCATTAAATTTCCACAAATAATTAAGACTATAGATGCGGTTAATTTGTTATAGTTTGTATCTTTACGGCCGGATAACACAACTTTAAAAGAGACAAGACTATGAAATCCATTTTTAATAAAACCGTCCTGTTATTTGCTTTGGTCAGTTTGATGAGTATCTCATTCACCTGCAAGGGAGAAAGCCCTACCGCAACACCAACCAATCCACCGTTTGCCAAAGGTGCCGACATTGGATGGTTGCCTCAAATGGAAGCCGGCGGATACAAATTCATGAATGACCAGGGGGTTCAGGAAGATTGTTTTAAAATACTGAAAGACCAAGGTATCAACTCCATACGCTTACGCACCTGGGTGAATCCATCAGACAACCCTGCCAGTGGGCATTGCAGCAAGGACGAAACGGTAGCAATGGCTGTCAGGGCTCAACAATGGGGCATGCGGGTAATGATTGACTTCCATTACAGCGATTCATGGGCAGACCCATCAAAACAGGTAAAACCCAACGCCTGGGAAGGACATACTTTTCATAAATTACTCACCGATGTTTACGATTATACATTCGATGTGATGTCAGCCCTGAAAAAAGCAGGGGTTACCCCGGAATGGGTACAGGTAGGGAATGAAACACGTACCGGCATGATTTATCCCGAAGGACATACCGACAACTGGTCACAGCTGGCACAGCTTATCAACAAAGGATATGATGCCGTTAAAGCCGTCAGTCCACAGACTAAGGTCATTCTTCATGTTGACCAGGGAAACAATAAATCCCTTTTTCGTACATGGTTCGACAATGCCGATAAAAACGGAGCTAAATATGATGTGATTGGAATGTCCTATTACCCGTACTGGCTGGATGGCAATCCCGATTATACCCTTTCTATCGACGACCTGGGAAGTAACCTGACAGATATGGCCGCCAGGCACAACAAGGAAGTCATGGTAGTGGAAGTAGGCGGCGAAGACACGAAAGTGCAAAACACGTACGACATGCTTGTGGCTGTCCTGAAAAAGGTAAAAACTGTACCCGGGAATAAAGGAATTGGTGTCTTTTACTGGGAACCGGAAGGTGCCAGAAGCTGGAGTCATTACGGGTTAAGCGCCTGGGGGGATGATGGAAGACCAAGCAAGGCGCTGGAAGCGTTTAAATAGTTCAGTGTTTCGTGTTCTGTGTTCCGTGTTAAGTGTTAAGTGTTCTGTGTTCTTTGATCTTTGATCTATGTTCTTTGTTCTTTGCTCTTTGCTCTTTGTTCTTTGTTCTTTGCTCTTTGTTCTTTGTTCTTTAATTTTTAATTAGTTATATGAAATCAGTCGTTTTAAAACCGGTATATCTGTTGATTTGCACAATAGGGTTATTTCTATTTTCCGGTTGCAAGCAAGATAATCCACCCGTAGTCACACCACCTGTGACCAGTACTTTTGCAAGTGGGGCTGATGTGAGTTGGGTGACACAGATGGAAGCGGGTGGAAAGAAATTCTACAATGCCTCAGGTACACAGATGGAATGCATGGCCTTGCTGAAAAGCCTGGGGATGAACTCGATCCGTTTACGGGTATGGGTGAACCCTACTGATGGGTGGTGCAACAAGCAGGATCTGCTTGTTAAAGCTCTGCGGGCTAATAACCTGGGAATGCGCATCATGATTGATTTTCATTACAGCGACACCTGGGCGGATCCTTCCAGCCAGACAAAACCTGCTGCATGGGCAAACCTTAGTTTAGCAGACTTAAAGACAGCCGTTGGCACACATACCACCGATGTGTTAAACTTACTCAAAACGAACGGCATAACACCTGAATGGGTACAGGTAGGGAATGAAACCGGAAACGGCATGTTGTGGGAAGATGGTAAAGCGTCGACCAACATGGCCAATTATGCAGCCATGAACAACGCCGGATATGATGCTGTAAAAGCAGTTTTTCCCAATTGTAAAGTCATCGTGCATGTGCAAAATGGAAATGACAACACCCTGTTCCGCTGGTTATTTGATGGATTGAAAAATAACGGAGGCAAATGGGATGTTATCGGTATGTCGCTCTATCCTACCCCAAGCAACTGGTCGTCTATGAATACTTCCTGCCTGGCGAATATGAATGACATGGTATCACGTTACGGAAAAGAAGTGATGATCTGCGAAACAGGCATGAGCTGGGATTCACCCAATGAAGCAAAGAGTTTTCTTTCAGACCTGATCCTGAAGACCAAATCGATCCCTTCGGACAAAGGGCTTGGAGTATTCTACTGGGAACCGGAAGCCTATCAGTGGCAGAATTATTCCCTGGGAGCATTCGACACTACAGGAAAGCCTACTGCAGCCCTGAGTGCATTTAAATAAGGACAGATATCCAGATTGTCCAACGACATATTCATTTGTTGCTATTTTTCAGCAACATCAATCTTGCAGCATTTTTAAACACTAAAATATACTTGTTTAATTTGTATTAACTTTCTTATAATTCAGTTGTTATTAGTTTTGAGATAAATCGTATTATTGTTTTTTTACAACAAACAGAATACTGATTGATTCATTCAGATAAGTAAGTAGTTGGAACAATATAATGTCCTGTTTTATACTTCTCGAAATCTGACCTCTCCCCCTGCCCTCTCCCAAGGAGAGGGTGATAGAGCGGAGGATTGATGAAGTTTCGTTAAAGGAAATAGGACACTATTTATTTCCTATTACTTAATTCAAAAAAAAGACAAATACATTCAGGTGAATTAATAAAAGTGAGAATAAATAACTTTCAGGAAGGTTATATTATTTCCACCAAAAAACCGTTATAACAATTAAACACCCTATAGAACAAGGAATACTAATTATCAGGAACCCGATTACTAACTTATTTATTTTTTATGAAAAAGCTGAATGACATCTTCTTTTCAATGCTAACCAGTGTGATTTTATTGGTTATTTTCGGTGCAGCTATAGCCTATGCCACTTTTGCTGAAAATAATTCAGGGACAGAATATGCCAGACAAATCGTTTACAATGCGAAATGGTTTGAGGTTTTATTCGTCCTGCTTATTGTCAACTTACTGGGCAGTGCAATACGGTATCAGCTTTTCAAGAAACGCAAATTCAGCGTGTTGCTATTCCACCTGGCATTTATCTGTATCATCGTTGGGGCTGCCATAACCCGTTATTTCGGTTCAGAAGGCATCATGCATATCCGCCAGGGGCAAACGACCAACGAAATATCTTCAGACAAAACATCTGTTGGGATTACAGCAGAATACAAAGGCGAAAAAACAGAGAAAACAAAAGAAGCAAGTTTTTCAGAAACCGGTTCAAACAGTTTTTCTGAATCTTTATCAGTAGGTGGGAAAAATATCACTGTCGAAAATGAATTGTTCGTACCGAATTCTGTAGAAAACATTGTTCCTGACGAGCAGGGAGAACCGGCACTTTCACTCTTCGTAATGAACAGCCAGAATCAGGGAATGGATTTTATTCTATTAAACGGAGAATCCAATAAATTCGGCGATGTCACCTTTGCATTTGGTGATACCCTCCACAAGGCAGACATATCATTCTCGCTCGTAGGGAACCAACTTTTCTTTAAGACAGCCCTGCCCCTATCTAAAATGAGCATGATGCAAAAAAGCGAATCGATCATGATGCCGGGAGCTATTATCCTGGCCGAACAAAAGACCATTTATAAAGCCGATAATATCCTTTTCGTACTAAAGACCTACATGCCAAAAGCCAAAAAGAACCTGACGCAAGCAACCCCTGATACTGAAAAAACAGGAATCATTAAAAAAGGGAAAGACGCCATCATCTTCAAAGTAAGCGATGGCAATATCACAAAACGGATAAATGTATTAAGTTCCGAAAATCAGGTTTCACAACCGGCAACCTGTCGGTTGAATGATGTGAAAGTATCGGTATCCTATGGTATGTTGCAACATAAATTACCGTTCAACATCACACTACGATCCTTTCAGCTGGACCGGTATCCCGGATCAAACAGCCCATCATCGTATGCCAGTGAAATAACACTGACGGATACAGAACTGAAAAGTGAACGGCCATTCCGTATCTACATGAATAACATCTTAAATTACAGGGGATATCGTTTTTTCCAGTCATCGTATGATCCGGACGAGAAAGGGACTATCCTGTCGGTAAGCCATGATTACTGGGGGACGCTTATTTCATACATTGGCTATTTTATAATGGCATTAGGGATGATTCTCACCCTCTTTAACAAGGATAGCCGGTTCCGTACTGTATTAAGGCTCAGCAATGAATTGCAGATCAAGCGCAAGGCGGGTAAGACCATCTTATTGGTTGGATTTATCCTGTTATCGGGTTCGATGTTTGCTTCAGGAGGAGAAATCACCAAAAAATCGCATATCAATGCGTTGAACAGCCTGCTGATACAGGATGAAGCCCAGGGACGCATAGAACCATTCAACACATTCGCTTCGGATGTCTTGCGGAAGATTACGAAAAAGACATCCTATAACAACATGTCTGCCGTTGAAGTACTGTTAGGCATGAGTGCGAATCCAACCAGCTGGCAAAACGAGCCCATGATCAAAGTTGCCAATCCGCAGCTTGGAAAAGAACTGGGAGCTGTAAACGACTATGTATCGTTCAACCAGCTATTCGATTTTGACAATGGCGGTGTTTACAGGTTGAAGGATAAAATTGACAAAGTATACCAGAAAGAACAATCCACCCATAACAAATACGACAAAGAGATCGTCAATGTTGACGAACGTGTCAACATCTGTTATCAGCTATTCAATGGGAATATGCTTGCATTTTTCCCAATACCGGGTCATAACGACGGGAAGTGGAGCACAGCCAAGCCTTTAGCTATGGAACAATCCCAGGCTAACCCACATACGGGAATGGGTGGAATGAATGGCATGACCCCACCTGCAGGTATGGGCGAAAAAAGTGCACCATCAGGCATGGGCAATGAAGAAGGTAAAACAACCCCTCCAGGGATGGGAAGCATTGCAGGCAAAACACCACCTCCGGGAATGGGTGGCATGTCACAGGAGCAATTGAATGCCATGATGGGAAAAAGTCCGGCAGCAGCTTCCTCCACCCTATCGAACGACTCACCTGAGATGTTGCTTGCCAACTATTTCAAGGCAGCCAATGAAGCGATGTCTTCAGGGAACTGGGGTCCGGCAAATGAACAACTCATCCGGATCAAAAGCTATCAGCTGATGAACGGGGGAACCGGTTTACCTTCGAATACAAAGATCAGCCTGGAAATTTTCTATAACAACCTGAACATTTTCGGCATGCTGGCTATTATTTATGCCATCATCGGTTTTATCCTGTTGATCCTTCATCTTCTTGATATTTTCAACAAAAAATCAGGATTGGAAAAATACCTGAATCTGGCCATATATCCTTTTGCCGGAGTATTTGCCCTTTACACAGCAGGACTGGCCATTCGTTGGTATATATCAAACCATGCACCCTGGAGCAATGGCTATGAGACTATGATCTTTGTTGGCTGGGCAGCTGCTTTATCCGGATTATTGTTCTCACGTAAATCGCCGATATCCCTTGCTGTTACAGGTGTATTATCTGCCATAGCTCTGTTTGTAGCCGGCATGAGCTGGATGAATCCTGAAATCACAAACCTGGTACCGGTGCTTAAGTCGTATTGGTTAATCATCCATGTGGCCATTATCACTTCGAGTTATGGTTTCCTGGCCATGGGTGCACTTCTTGGAATGCTCAACCTCATCCTGATGGTTGCCCGCACCGGCAAGAACGCAAGCCGGTTAAAAGACAGCATCCAGGAAATAAGCTATATCATTGAAATGGCGTTAATCATCGGCTTATTGATGCTGACGATCGGTTGTTTTATCGGAGGAGTCTGGGCGAATGAATCATGGGGCCGTTATTGGGGTTGGGATCCAAAAGAAACATGGGCATTGGTCAGCATTTTGGTGTATTCGGCTATCCTGCATTTACGCAATGTACCCAAGGCGAATAATCAATTTGTTCTGAGCAGCCTGGCATTGATTGGCTTCAGCACCATTATCATGACATTTTTCGGGGTGAATTATTATCTTTCGGGGATGCATTCATATGCACAGGGAACACCACCTCCCATTCCTGCATTTGTATACTTTGTGATTGCAGGAGTTATAGCACTGGTTGTGCTTGCATACAATTCAGAGAAAAAGTTCACTCGCTAATCGATAAGTAATTGTATATGAGGCGATCTAAAACTAAAATTGAAAATTAAATCATAAAAAGAGAACTGTGAATCCATATTTTTATGTTTATTACACACAAAAATAATTGAGGTTTAACATATTAATCATTGCATTCTCAACTTATTACCATAATTTTGAAATATATTAGGTAAAAGAATATTAGTATGCCATCTGATCTCACAAGTGATATCGTGAATACAGTCTGGAAAATGTTGAATCATACGAAAAAAAACGAATAAATGACCCGAATAATTCACAGGATATCAATAATATTATATTCACTCATTGTTTTATCATCAATAATTGTACTGACTTATATTGGTTTTACGTATTATAACAAGCCTATTGAAGAACGTTTTTTTGATCCTAATTATGCTTTACTAAAACCAAGCGGTTTACTGGGACATGGTTTGGGAATCATCGGTTCACTCCTGATTGTTTTTGGGTTGTTTTCGTATATGATCCGAAAGAGATTTAAAATATTTGCGCGGGTAGGAGTATTAAAATACTGGCTTGAATTTCATATTTTCTTATGTACGTTAGGAACTATCCTGGTGGTATTCCATACAACATTTAAGTTTGGCGGATTAGTTTCCATAGGCTTCTGGAGTATGGCAATCGTCTGGACGAGTGGGGTTATCGGTAGATATATTTATATCCAGATCCCACGTACCATTGAAGGAAGGGAACTTACTTTAAAAGAGATCCAGGATTATAAGACAGAACTGGATACGGAGTTAATGAATAAATATCAGATTGATATTTCAGAGATCAAAACAACTAATTTTTCATCAAAGAGATTGAAACTGATATCCCGGGATATTTCCGGTGAAGAGTTCAAAAAAATAAAAAGAATAATCCGGTCTGAAAAGAGGATCAGCCGGAGAATTGATCGGTTGGACCGGATGCAGAATCTTTTTAAATACTGGCATGTTGCGCATTTACCCTTTGCACTTATCCTGTTAATAATAATGGTCATACACATAGCCGTTGTGCTTACATTTGGCTATAAATGGATTTTTTAAATATATGAATCAATTAATAGAATTATCGATATATGGTTTTGCAATATTGCTCATTTTAGTAGTCTTGCTAATCTATATTAAAAAGCAAAAGAGAGAATCAAAGGAAGTTGATGTCAAAATAGAGCATGCCAAAACGGAAGGTATCCACGAACCGGTATCATTATATCCGGTGGTGGATCCGAACAGATGTATAAAAAGTGGAGCATGCATTGATGCATGTCCAGAGCATGACATTTTAGGGATACGAAATGGACGGGCGACGATCATTAATGCATCACATTGCATTGGACATGGAGCTTGCTTCAGGGCTTGTCCTGTAGAAGCGATATCATTATGGATTGGGACAGAGAAACGAGGAGTCGATTTACCGGATGTAAGTCCAACCTTTGAGACCAATGTTCACGGGCTTTATATAGCCGGGGAATTAGGTGGAATGGGATTAATAAGAAATGCCGTATCCCAGGGGAGAGAAGCAGTAGAAAACATTGCAAAAACGATAAAAAAAGATGCGAAGGCCGATTATGACCTGATTGTAGTTGGAGCAGGCCCAGCTGGAATTTCAGCAACACTGGCAGCAAAAAAGTATAATCTAAAAGTATTAACCCTTGAACAAGGGACATTAGGAGGTACTGTCTTCTCATTTCCAAGATCAAAAATTGTCATGACGGCCCCTATGGATTTACCCTTGTTTGGGAAAGTAAAATTCAGGGAGACTTCAAAGACCGAATTACTGGATTTATGGCATAACGTATTGTCTAAAAACAACATTAGCATAAAAGAAAATGCCAAAGTAGAAGCAATTGTCCCTAAAGATGGCATATTTAAAGTTGAGATATCTGGAGGTGATGTTTATACTACTAAAACAGTATTACTTGCGATTGGACGTCGTGGAACACCACGTAAGTTGAATGTTCCGGGAGAAGAGACAGAGAAAGTTGCGTACCGGTTGTTGGAGCCGGAAGAAATTAAAGGCAAACAGATACTGGTAGTTGGAGGAGGTGATTCGGCCATAGAATCGGCCTTGCTTTTAGCGGATGAAAACAATGTGACCTTATCCTACAGAAATGAAGCATTTAACAGGATAAAGGTAAGAAATGCTGAAAAAATAAATGAAGCCATCAAAAATAATTTGATTGATGTAAAGTTTAATTCAAAGATTGTTTCCATAGAAACGGATTCGGTTAGTTATACGATGAACGATTCAACGGAAATACTGAAAATGAAAAATGATGTAGTTTACATATTTGCAGGTGGAGAACTTCCCACCCAATTTCTCAAAAAAGTTGGAATTGATGTAACCACAAAATATGGAGAAAGTATTATGAAGCATTAAAAGCGCACTCCGTTTTTTTGTTGAAAAGTTCAGTATTCCGTGTTTTGGATTCAGCTATTGAAGAGCATTGAGATATGCAAATGGTAAAGAACAAAAGGCACATTCATTAAAAAATTACATTTTCAAATCTGCATATTTTCAAATATACAAATCAACTACAGGAATGAAATTAAAAGAGTTGCTACTGATCCTTGGATTCTTCTTTTTATGTATATTCCAGGTTACTGCCCAGATATCTCCGGGAGATTTAAGTAACGCCCATGCATATCTGGAAGGCGTAAGCAATTGCACGAAATGCCATGATGTAGGGAATAAGGTGACACGTGAAAAATGCCTGGCTTGCCATCAGATTATTAAAACCAACATCCAGGCAAGAAAAGGCTACCATGCATCACCGGAGGTAACAGGCAAAGAATGTGTAGTATGCCACAATGAACATCATGGACGCAATTTCCAGATTATCCGGTTCGACAAGAGAAACTTCGTACATAGCAAAACCGGCTTTGAATTAAAAGGAGCTCATGCACGCCAGGATTGCAAGGCATGTCATAAACCTGCATTTATACGGGATGCAAGGCTAAAAACCAAGGCATCCACCTTTATGGGATTGAATCAGGCATGCCTTACATGCCACGAGGATTATCACCAGGGTAAAATGTCTCCAAAATGCAATAATTGCCATAGTTTTGAGTCATTTAAGAATGTAACCGGATTTGATCATAACACCACAAGATTTCCGCTATTAGGAAGCCATAGGTCAGTTAGCTGTGAAAAATGCCACAAGATAGAAATAATCAACGGCAAGCCTAAACAAAAATTCAGAGGGCTGCAGTTTGCTAATTGCACTGCCTGTCACAAAGATGTACATGACAATAAATTCGGGCAGGACTGCAAAAAATGCCACAGTGAGGAATCATTTCATGCTGTAAAAGGCATGAAGACATTTGACCACGACAAAACTAATTTTAAACTCATCGGGAAACACAGGTTACTGGCCTGTAAAGAATGCCACAAAACAACTCTGACGGCTCCTATCCGTCACGATCATTGCACCAGCTGCCATGCCGATTATCATAATAAGGATTTTGCGAAAAACGGTATATCGCCCGACTGTAACCAATGTCATAACAACGACGCTTTTACCCCAAGCCTATATACCATTGAAAAGCACAGCTTAACCAAGTTCCCGCTCGAAGGAGCACACCTGGCTACACCTTGTATGGCATGCCACAAGAAACAAGGGAAATGGGAATTTAAAAGCATGGGCAGCAATTGCATTGACTGCCACAAGAATATTCATAAAGGCTATATGCAGGACAAGTACATTGTAAACAACAATTGTAAAACATGTCACAATGTAACCAGCTGGAAAAAAGTCACTTTTGACCATAACCAGACAAAATTTAAACTGGATGGCGCACATGCAAAGCTATCCTGTGGAGATTGTCATTTTGCTAAAAATGAAAAAGGTGTAAAGGTTCAGAAGTTTACAGGTCTTTCAACAGACTGTGAAAGTTGCCATAAGAATCCGCATGTAGGTCAATTCGCTGTCAATGGCAAGACTATGTGCACAAGATGTCACACCACTGAGGAATGGACAAAAACCAAATTTGATCATAATACATCCCGGTTTAAACTGGATGGGGCGCATGCAACCGTAAAGTGTAACGAATGTCATAAACTAGTAACAGACGAAAAAGGGAAATATGTCCAGTATAAATTCAAAAGCATAGAATGTTCAAACTGTCATTCATAATTGTTATGACTCTGTTTATAGCTCTAAATATGTTTGCTCAGGCTTCGATACACGGAGAAAAGCTGTATATGCATATGCTATAATAGCAGGAAATTATTTGTTGATTTTTTGAACGATAAACATTATTGAGACATTCTAAATTATAACATTATGCGTAAGATTATTCTTTTAACATTCTATGTTATTTTTATAGCATCTCTATTTGCTCAGTCTCCCCATGGGAAGGACTTTAAGCTAAAATGTGTGACTTGTCATACCACCAACAACTGGGCAAAAATCAAAACAGATAGTTTTGACCATAAAAACACCGATTTTCCACTAATAGGGCAACATAAAACTGTCTATTGCCGTAAATGCCATGTAGACCTGAATTTTAAAAATGCAAAAAGAGAATGCATTTCCTGTCATAAGGATGTACATGAACTTACGTTAGGCCGTAATTGTGAGAGATGTCATACACCGGCTTCCTGGATTGTCCAGAACATAACGCAGATTCATCAACAAAGCAGGTTTCCCTTAATAGGACGGCATGCACAACTTGACTGTAACCAATGTCACAAATCAGCTTCACTTCTGAGGTTTGATCCAATGCGTTCTGAGTGCGTCGATTGTCATTTAAAAGATTATAATGCTACAACCGCTCCCAATCATGTATCCGGAAATTTCTCCAAAGATTGTATGCAATGCCATACACAGCAAAACTGGACGTCAAGTTCATTCAATCACAATTCTACGGGATTCCCATTGACTGGCACCCATGCAAATGTAGCCTGTACAAGTTGTCACCCAAACGGTTACTCTGCTATTCCAACAACATGTGTGAGTTGCCATTTATCCAGCTTCAATGCAACAACAAATCCAAACCACACAACATCAAAATTCTCAACCGATTGTCAGACTTGCCACAATACAACAACATGGTCACCATCGACTTTCAATCATAACACATCAACTGCCTTTCCATTAACAGGAGCTCATATTAGCGTTACTTGTGTCAGTTGCCATACAAATGGGTATGCGGCAATTCCCACAACTTGTAGCAGTTGCCACTTAGCAAATTATAATACGACTACCAATCCGAACCATAAAACAGCAAAATTCCCAACAACCTGTGAGACTTGCCACTCAACTACGAATTGGACATCAACGACATTTAACCATAGTACAAGTACCACATTCCCACTAACCGGAGCACATATTACACTTGCCTGTACACAATGCCATCCGGCAAACTATAATGCGATACCAACAACCTGTGTAAGTTGCCATTTGGCAACCTATAACGCCACTACGAATCCAAACCACGTTACTGCAAAATTCCCAACAACCTGTGAGACTTGCCACTCAACTACGAATTGGACATCATCGACATTTAACCATAGTACCAGTACCACATTTCCACTGACCGGAGCACATAAAACGCTTACCTGTACACAATGTCATCCCACAAACTATAATGCGATACCAACAACCTGTGTAAGTTGCCATTTAGCAAAATATAATGCGACTACCAATCCAAATCATATCGGAGCTAAATTTGCAACAACCTGCGAAACTTGTCACTCAACAACCAACTGGACTTCTGCGACATTTAATCATAATGCTGTGGCCACTATTCCTTTGACAGGAAATCACAACTTAAGCTGCTCAACATGTCATACAACTCCAACCAATTATGCCATATTTTCTTGCAGGCAAGTCGGTTGTCACTCTACAGCTCATAATGCAAGCGCCGGAAGTACTGGTTGTTATTCCTGCCATCCAACGGGAAGAGCAGGTTAAACATAGTTATCTTAATAACTTCCGTACACTTTGAATGTTTAAACAAAAATTCAAGTTACAAAATCGTATATGAATAAATTTATACTTCTTTTGATTTCATTTTTTCTGACTGCTTCTGTATTTGCAAAATCTCCTCATGGAGAGGGATTTAAAATAGATTGTGGAGCATGTCATAATACCATTAACTGGGAACAATTGAATCCAAGGCATTTTAATCATAATAAAACCAGATTTCCTTTAATCGGGCAACATAAGACAGTCGGATGTAGAGCATGTCATCCGACACTGGAATTTTCAAAAGCCAAAACCCAATGCAACCAATGTCATATGGATATGCACGAAGGTACGGTTGGAAAGGATTGTGATCGATGCCATACTCCGAAATCATGGATTGTTTCAAACGTGAAACAGATTCATCAACAAGCAGGATTTACATTAGCCGGAACACATGCCGTTACTGATTGTAATCGTTGTCATAAATCAGCTTCCCAACTTAGGTTTGATAATATCCGTACAGATTGTTATTCGTGCCATAAAGCAAATTATGATGCAACGAACCATAGGGCTGATGGGTTTGGAACAGATTGTTTTCCTTGTCATAACATGACCGGTCGTGACTGGTCCTATTCAGGAAAAGGTTTTGTACATGGAACATTCCCGCTGACTGGTGCCCATAATATTAATTGTATACTATGCCATAAAACCGGCGAATATAAAACTGTTTTGTCAAGTGCCTGTAAAACCTGTCACCTGGATAAATACAATGCAACAACGAGTCCGGTACATAGAACTGCGGGCTTTTCACAGGACTGCCAGACATGTCATACAACGACAACCTGGACATCCTTTAATCACAGTTCCTATTTCCCAATAACGAGTGGGAATCATAATGTCAGTTGTGCGACATGTCATACAAACACAGCCAATTATGCAATATTTACATGTGTTACAGCTTCCTGTCATCGAAATGCTCATAATCAAAGTCGTGGCAGTGCTGGATGTTATCAATGCCATCCGGCAGGCAAAAGTTGAGGTTGTTGTTGAACCGATATATTGCACACATGACATTCGGGTTATTAGTACTTGTATAAAACAGTCTATCCTCACAAATACATAAACACAAACAGGTTCATTTAAAAAGGCCTGACAGGAAAAATACGTTGTATATTTTTAAAATCAATAAAATTCGAATAGAATCAGAAAGGAACAGGATTTATCTACTATGAATTTTATCTAGGATTACACAACTATACGGCTGATTTGCCATTTATTTTAGTCATAGATATTGGCCTTTTATTGATCGCTTTATATGCTATTTTAAGGTCAAAAGTTATCCTGTTAATTGTAAAAAATGCCAATATTAAACTAACAAGCTACAATAAATTGTTTGTAATCAGAATATTTCTTGCACTTTTATAAATCAAATAAAAATATTGCTTTATATGAAAATCCCATTATTATTTGTTTTATTATATTTCTTAAGTTTTACAGTTTATAGTCAAACCTCGCCAGAGGTACTAAATGGTAAAGTCTCCTTTATCACGACTCAAAATGTCTACGTCAAATTTGAAAATACAGAAGGTATTCAGGTCGGTGATACCTTATTTATAAATAAAGACACCAAATTAGTTCCTGCATTGGTTGTAAACAACCTGTCTTCTATCTCATGCGTTGGGACTCCATTAACTAAGAACACGTTTGAACTTTCTGCTCCGATAGTAGCAAGGAAAAGAGAAACAAAGAAACCACTTGACACGAAAGCCGGAAATGTCAAATATGCTGAGTCTACGAACGACCAGGCAATTAATGCCGCATTTAAGGATGAAAAGGTTAAACTGACAAAAGAACGGTTTGATGGACGGCTGGCAGTTTCCTCCTATACGAATTTTTCAAGTAGCTATACATCCAGCGAACGTCTGCGATATAACTTGACAATGAATGCCGAACATATCGGGAATTCAGACCTTTCTGCAGAAAGCTATATCTCGTTCACTCACTTGCTATCTTTTCCAAAGAAACCAACAGATTGGACAGGATTAAATAACGCATTGAAAATTTACAGCCTGGCGTTGAAATATGATTTCTCAAAGACATCAAGCATAAGCTTTGGACGTAAAATATACAACAACATGGCTAACATTGGGGCTGTGGATGGTCTTGAATTTGAAAGAGTCGGAGAGAACTTTACATTTGGAGCATTAGCCGGTTTTCGTCCTGATTTTTTAGATTACAGTTTTAATCCTAAACTGTTGCAATTCGGGGCCTTCATAAGCCACAATATTCACAATGATAATGGGTTAATGCAAACCTCATTCGGAGTCTTTGACCAATTGAATAATTTTAAGACAGACCGACGTTTTGCCTACTTGCAACATACCAATTCCTTGTTGAAAAACGTAGATTTATTTAGTTCGTTCGAAGTAGATTTGTATGGTTTTGTGAATAACCAGCTCACATCAACGTTTGATTTAACCAGTACCTATATTTCGTTACGATTCAAACCATGGGATAATTTCTCTACTTCGTTATCCTACGATGCACGTAAAAACATCTATTACTACGAAACATTTCCACAAAATAAGATTGATAGCACTTTGGACAAAGAAACCAGGCAAGGCTTCCGGTTTAATCTGATGTATCGACCATTCAAATACTTTATTTGGGGAGGTAATGCCGGATATAATTTACCATCGATCAATACAAAAGAGTCAATGAACGCAAATTCATTTTTAAGTTATACCCAATTGCCATTCAACACATATGGAACACTTACTGTAACAGCATTAAAAACGCCATATCTGAAGAGCATGATGGTTTATGGGATCACTTTAAACAGAGACTTTTTAGCAGGGAAAGTGAATGCTCAAATCGAATATCGTATGGGGAATTTCACATACGTCAATGCCCTGACCGATCCTACAAAACAGAATATTGCAGCAATGAGCCTATTCTGGAGAATTGCCAAGAAACTTACCATATCTGCAAATTTTGAAGGTACAATGGAAACTTCGGGGTTAACAAAAACAAATTATGGAAGCCTGTACATAAATATCAGCCAGCGGTTCTAAGAAAAAGCGCATCGTACAGGATGACTTTTCTATTTTGCTTTCAGCAGGTCCTCAAGTTTAATTAATTCATCACGCAACTGTGCTGCTTCAAGGAATTCAAGCCTTTTAGCAGCTTCCTGCATAGATTTTTTTGTTTTACCAATTGCTTTTTCCAATGCTGTACGAGTCATGTATTGAACAATCGGATCTGCTGCAATACTTTGGGATATATCCGGTTCAACATAGGCATTCGGTTCGATTTTACTGAATGAATTACGTTCACCCTTGATAATGGCGGTAGGAGTTATACCATGTAATTCATTATAGGCCATTTGTTTCTCCCTGCGTCTGTTCGTTTCAGAAATCGTTTTAGCCATACTATCCGTCATCTTATCAGCATACATAATCACCTTGCCATTCAAATTACGGGCTGCGCGTCCAGCTGTCTGTGTCAGCGAGCGATGTGAGCGCAAGAAACCTTCCTTGTCGGCATCCAGTATCGCAACAAGTGACACCTCGGGTAAGTCAAGTCCTTCACGTAATAAGTTGACCCCAATCAGCACATCATAGACCCCACGTCTTAAATCCTCCATGATAATTACGCGATCCAACGTATCCACATCGGAGTGGATATAGTTACAACTGACACCCATTTTGCCTAGATAGTCAGTTAATTCCTCAGCCATGCGTTTTGTGAGGGTAGTGACTAATGTCCGTTCATTCTTCTCTGTACGTTGGGCAATTTCTTCGAGCAGATCATCAATCTGGTTTAAGCTTGGGCGTACATCAATTATCGGATCAAGCAAACCAGTAGGTCGTATCAGCTGATCAACGACAACCCCTTCGCTTTTACTCAACTCATAATCGGCAGGTGTGGCGCTGACATATATGGTTTGGGGAGTCAATGCTTCAAATTCCTCAAAGCGCAACGGGCGATTATCTTTTGCTGAAGGCAACCGGAATCCATATTCAACCAGATTCTCTTTGCGTGCTGCATCACCCCCAAACATAGCCCGTATTTGAGAAATACTGACGTGACTTTCGTCGATGACAAGTAAAAAATCCTCAGGAAAATAATCCAACAAACAAAATGGCCTGCTTCCAGGTGGACGTCCATCAAAATATCTGGAATAATTCTCAATACCGGAGCAATAGCCCAGTTCCTTGATCATTTCAAGGTCATATTTCACCCGCTCATAGATTCTTTTAGCTTCATACGGTTTCCCAATGGAACGGAAATAATCCACCTGCTTAGCCAGATCTATTTCAATATACTGTGTCGCCTGTGCTATACGTTCCTTGGTAGTTACGAATATACTGGCCGGGTAAATTTTATAAGCATCAAAGGATTCGATTACATTGAAAGTAATCGGATCGACTGTTTGGATATCTTCAATTTCATCTCCCCAGAATACAACCCGCAGCACAAAATCAGCATATGCCAGGAAAATATCGACCGTATCACCTTTTACCCGGAAGTTTCCCCGGTTCAGTTCTATTTCATTCCGTGAATATAATACATCCACCAGGGTTCTCAGAAACGTATTCCTCACCACAGTCTGACCACGGCTTATTTCAATGACATTGCTCGTAAAATCTTCCGGGTTCCCAATTCCATAGATGCACGAAACAGAAGAGACAACCAATACATCCCTCCTACCCGATAAGAGTGCAGAAGTAGTAGCAAGACGTAATTTTTCTATTTCCTGATTGATGGATAAATCTTTCTCAATATACGTATCCGAAACAGGCAAATAAGCTTCCGGCTGGTAGTAATCGTAGTAGGAAACGAAATATTCAACTGCATTTTCAGGGAAGAAGGATTTAAACTCACTGTACAGCTGAGCAGCCAGGGTTTTATTATGGCTCAGTATCAGGGTTGGGCGTTGAACCTTCTCAACGACATTGGCAATCGTAAATGTTTTACCTGAACCGGTAACCCCTAATAAAGTCTGGAATGGAACCTCTGCATTCAATCCTTCCACCAGTTGTTTGATAGCTTCGGGTTGGTCTCCGGTAGGTTTAAAGGGTGATATAAGTTTGAAATCCACGAGTGTTGTATTAAAAAGAATAATAAATAAATAGTTCAGGATATCCTTCCCCGGTGATTTACATAAAAACCTTTCCCGCCTGTTTCAGGCCGGATAAAGTTCATTCACGAAGAGTATTCCTGTATAACCTTTAAATGGTTTCTCCCTCAAGCGGCATGATCATCCAAAGAACGATATACAATACCAAGCCTGGAAAACCTGCAGAGAAGATAGTCAACAAGGCATAGATGGCTCTTACAAGGGTTACATCCCACCCGATATATTCCGCAAATCCTGCACATACGCCAGCTATCATCTGATTTCTTGATCGTTTGAGTTTCTTATCCATAATGTTGGTGTTAGGGTTATTTAGATAACAAAGTAACAAAAAATATGTTGAATTAAAAAAATATAATATAGAAAAAAGAATTCAGCAGAAATGAATAATCCTCTTCATACTCAGAGAAAAAAAGAGGAATAATATCAGTCGGTCATTTTAACATGTTGAAATTTAAACATAAATGAATAAAACGATACTTAAATTAATTCAGAGAATCTGAAATTATCAAGTTTTAGCATTATATTTGTTACGATTCATTTATTAATTCAAATTAAAACATTATACATGCTAAACTACTCTTCTTCAATGATCAAATATGTTTACTTCTTCATTGTATCCTGTTGTTTAGTTTCTATGACTTCCTGTACTGATAATGTTTCATTAAATTCACCAAACGGGTTGGTTATTATCTTAAAAGCAGATGATTTAGGAGATACCACAGCGAATTGGAATCGGTTTATGAAAATAGTCATCGACAACAATATTTGCGCCAGTGTGGGGATTATATCAAAAAATGTTACAACAGACGGGTCAGTAAAAGAGATACAGCGTGTTTCAGAAATCAGGCAGGACAATAAATTTCCGGCCATTGAATTCTGGAATCATGGATATACACATTCTAAAATAAACGGCGTTACTGAATTCAGTGGTTCGGATACAGAAAATCAAACCAATCACATCCAATTAAGCCAGAACTTTCTGAATAAAACGTTACTTGCTCCTTGCCATTCTTTCGGAGCTCCATTCAATAGGTCTTCCGGCGTCACCAGTAAAGCACTGGCTAATTCCCCTGAAATAAATGTCTGGTTATGCTATCAAAAGAATGAGAAGCATTTTATGAAGGAGTGGAAAGATCCGAACGTAAAAGTGATTAACAGTACCGACCAACATATTATCCTGAACACAGACTATTTGTTTCTGCATGATATTTCGATTGGTCAGGTAATAAACAATTATGAACAGGATAAAGACAAACCCTATATCCTGATTCAAATTCACCCTGCTTACTGGAATAATTCAATGTTTAATAAATTTGAAACATTGATTCACTATTACAAAGACCGGCATTTGGCAACCTTTATGACTCCGTATCAATACTTCAGATACCTTCATAAGGAATATACGGCTAATTAAGTACAATCAACAAAAAAGAGCAAGAATATGGATTCTTGCTCTTTTTTGTTGATTACCGTCCTGACTGGATAATGTAATTTCTCAACTCTGCATTAAATTCATTCTTTTCCAACAAATCCTCCATAGTGATATGAACCCTGTAACGCCAGCTATACATTGAATTGGAGGGCACATTGATCCGTTCATCGTGAGGATTCGGACGCCTGATTTCTTCGGACAGGCCCAATAAGTCCTGCATCTGGAATATGGTCCACATAGCAGGCGAATATAAATGCTGCAATATTATGTCCCTGCATATCCACCAGTCACAGAAATACGGAGCTTCTCCCCAATGTCCAAGCTGAGAATTGTAAAACCGCTGCGTAACATTGCGATCCTCTTCCCACCAGCCACGTATCGTACTCATATCATGAGTCGAAGGAGTAACGACTGATAAATACGGTGCATCGGATGGGTGAAA
>Ga0302271_10001581_pt1 | contig 21719 bp, 7 predicted proteins | sample III_Bog_N1_1_FD_198767 | JGI IMG/M metagenome (GOLD analysis project Ga0302271, IMG submission 198767) | Peat permafrost microbial communities from Stordalen Mire near Abisko, Sweden - III_Bog_N1_1 | ecosystem: Environmental > Terrestrial > Soil > Wetlands > Peat | place: Sweden: Abisko... | reverse complement strand
TCATAAATATCGCCTGCAATTTCTTCCGCTGGTTATTGTTCATCATGTTCTTCATGCTCAGGATCAGATTTGACCTTTTCATCAAAAATATCCAATTCCCCTTCCGACATTCGCTCTTCTTTTTTTGGAAATGATTTTGAATTAAAGCCTTAGGATTTGATTTGATTTATTTTCCTGTGACACAATTCCCAATGAGGATAAATTGATTAATTTTGGAGTTTTTAAGAGGGATAGCATAATTGAATTGAGAGAGATAATTTAGTATTGTGTCTGAAAATTAACAAACCATATTGTTTTTAAAAATAGACGCATTGAGTTTTAAAAATCTTGATTTTTGAAAGCACACACAAGCCATTCTTTAAATTAAACTAATTCTATTTCAGTAAAGCAACACATGGATTTTCAAATATAAACCCATATGTCAAAATTAACAAATTAATCATATGTTTGTTTTCCCTTTAATAATTGGATTTCATACCAATCCAATAGGCTTACTTGCATAATTGGAATTAAAATAAGTTTCAAGAAAACTAATAAATATATTTTTGTTACTTTTTTTTGAATGCATTGTTTACTATAAGATTGTATTTTATGCTCTTAGAAGTCAAAATGATTTATTTTTTTCTCTTTTTCGTTTTTACTTAGTATTTTCTAAAAATATTTTAGTTTTATGCTATGCTTTCCATCTACAACCGCTATTCAATATTCAAATAAGCATGCATCTTTCATTTATTCTATGATTTTTTCTGTCTGTTCAAAATTATTATTAACATCCAATTCTGGAATTTTTACCTTACAAATCTAGTTTTACTATTTTAATCTAATTGACTTCTCTTGTAGAATTTTGTCTGTAGAGTGTGAATGTAACCCAAGAAGTTCCCTTGAGAGTGTGTTTAACTTACACCCAACAAAAAAAGAGATTGAATAGATATTAGCAGAATCGTAAAAATGTTGATGAAATAAATTCAAGACAATCAAGAAATACTTTAACTGCAATATTATATAAAGTATTTTTATTCTATCTCTTTCACTTATCCCATGCTTTTCTTTCTTTCAATAAAAATATTATTTCAATCAAATTCAAAATCTAAAATAGAATAAAATTCTGTTTAGTTTATTATTATTTCACATGTATTCTTTTGTTTTACTTTGCACTTGAACCCAATCACGACACTCGAAAAAGCTGAATAAAACTTCTAAAGCTTTCAGAATGTCTATTTTATTTTAATTTATTTTTTTCTTATAGAATTATTCATTATTGTAGATTAACTGTAACTGCAAAGATTCTTCTTTAAATATCCAGAGGCTTTCTTAATTTAATACTTGATATTATATATTAGCAAAAAAAAATCAGTCAGAGCTTAAGAAAAGAAGAAAAAGATGGAGGTGCCTAACTATACCTAATAGGGAATCGTTTAGAATCAAACAAATGGTGTGATTCAAGGGTTTGAGTATCTTATCTTACCTTAGATACCATAACCATAAATGCATGACTAAGTAAAACAAATATTTTTAAAGAGTATTTTAGATTTTTGTTGCCATTTAACATGATTTAACCCTAAAATGACTAGGCCTACTAGGTAGAAAATGGAATAGAAAGAGTAGAATAATAAAATGGATAGACTAATTAAATCTAAGATTACCTTACAATTAACATAGATCTGCCTCCTCCTTTATAGAGTTTTCAAGAATAATCAATACCTAAACAAAATAACCAACAACCTTACAAACAATAATTCTAAGAATAAATGTATCCACAGGATCATCTGCCAAATCCTTTAAGTAATTATTAAGAAGAACCGGCAGACGATAGATATCCGAAAGCAGTTCCGTTTACAGGTTATATCAACACAACAGAAAATAATCAGTTAAAATAACAATCTTCTTTGAATAAATAACTCAGCTACCTCAAAAGAAAATAATCAATAAGGCAATCTACTATGGCATATAGAAAATCCAAAACTGCTTAGAATAAATTGTAGAACTACACTGATACTTAAATTTACGTCTTTTCAGACTCACCAGCATATCATTCAAATCCATGCTGCTGCTAATTACTGTTCCTAGATGATTGCTGGTGCAAATGGATGTGTGATTTATTTTTCCACTTTCTTTGCTTTCCCTTGAAACTCTTATTTCGATGCATCGGAATGTGTCTCAAAGGAATCGGATGCACTAATTCAGAGAATTGTTCCCAATCAGCAATAAATTGCATTTATGCTCCTTTTCGCTGTTATGGAGAATGGATAAATCAATGTTGGTTTTCTTGCTGTAATTTCTGCTGTAAAGGGCTTACTTTCTTTCCAGACTCTATCTCTAACTTTTTATCTGCAAACTGGTGTCTAAAATGCTGCACTTAATTCGGGCAATTTTTTAAAAATTGCTGTAGCTTCCCTACTAATTGCCTATAGAATGCTGAAGGATATTGCTGTTGTGAGTAATGTTGCCTTGAAGTAGGTAGTTGCTGTCAATATTTATGCTCACCATAAGGATGCACGGAATAATGTTTTCAATGCTGCTCAGGATGCGTTTAGGAATTGTGTTGCGAAATCTGTTCTTGCGAAAGTCTCTGTGGTTGCTGTATTAAAACAACAGATTTTGCTGGAGGTGGGGTAGCAGAATGCTGCTGCTGTATTATTAAATCCTCTGGTGAAGTCTTAGGTGGAATTTTATCGAGATTAGAATGATGTTATTTAGCTTGAATAAGTGATGTTTCTTGTTTTTCTTGTTTGGAAAGTTCATGTGATTATGTTTTACTTTGAATCAATTAACTAGATTTTATTCCAATTATTCTTGTGTAAAAATCATTAGTATTAAAATAACTGTTTTTATGAGAAATCATTCATTGGGCGTATGCAAAATCAATAGATTCATGCTTCAGTTAGATAGGAGATAAATCTGAAAAACAAAAAGAGCTTTTTAGAAGCATATTAACAAGATAAATCATTTTTTTTATAACCAAATTAAGAACCTCAAAGAGTGCAGAAGTCAAGTATTTATCAAAGATACAAGTACTAAAGCTACAATAATTGTTAAAAGTTACATTTAACTTCATTATTATTTACTAAAACTAACTGGGATTGAAGCAGAATTAAATTAGGTTATCTAATTAATCTGAGTTTTACCAATCAAATTGAGAAAGAGGTAGGAAATTTTTTGAAGATTTAATAATAATAATAATAATAATAATAAACTTGAAAAAAAAGGAAAAAAGAGCACAAACTAATGAACTTCATTCTTCGGAAGCTTTAAATTGTGCCTCCATCAAAGGACGCGCGGGATACTCTCATCGAAATATTCTTGACTAACTTAGGATCAGGACTTACTTTAGCATCTGGTTCAATAAATTTGTATTTCTTCTCTTTTTTCTATTCTATGGATAAAACATTTGAAATAAAAAAGCCACTGGGTTGTCTTGAATTACCATGCTGCCTCTTGATTTCCTTGTTGTGTTTTCCCTGAAGATAGCGAAAAAATTTAGATTTTCAAGGCATGCCAGGATCTTTGGAATAGTGTATATTCTAAGCATATTTATCAGCACCTAAGCGACTTCTTTCGAATGGTTTGCGTTTTTTAACATAATGCTATCAACTTCATCGTTTTGCATTGCTGGAATCCCTAATCTAAACTGTCTCTGGAGCCATTTTGAGAAAACCTAAAGTGAAAAGATTACTGGTTTAGCATTTTTAGCTTAAAGCATTTCTACGATTCTTTGAAAAGTTATTTTCACAGCCATTATCAATCCAGATAATGAATCACCTAACTTGATAATTCGTGAAGGTGATTAAGAAGTTAAGTTATTTGATGAAGCCATATCGAGTAGATTTTCATTGAGTTTGACAATAGTAAACTTATTACAAGCATTGATTTTGCTGCCTGGAATTTTCAAGATCAACAATAAGGAAATCAGTTAATCTGATATTATCGCTGCGTCTAATAATGAGGATTCTCAAGAAAATCATGGATAAAAGCAGGATAAAAAGAATAACATTCCAATGAATATCTAATAGTTTAAGATTTCAGAAGACGAAGAAACAGAAGAAGATGAAACTAATCCTGAGAGTATTTATTAGAATTCTCAGAAGAAAGATGAAGATGGAACTAGTTCTATTATTCAAATTACTGTACCTAAATCAGATTAGTCATAAAATCAGATAATCTATCCTACATTAAATTATATCTTAATTTATATTTGTTCTGTAGTCGCAAAGTCGACTTTATAAATAAATAAATGTAGATTAAATGATTAAATTTTGAGTTTAAGAAGGATAACATAATTGAATTGAGAGAGAAATAGCTTAGTATAGTGTCTGAAAATTAATAAACAGTATTGATTGAATTTAAAAATAGACGCATTGTGCTTTGAAAATAATGATTTCTTGAAGTAGACAAGGCATTCTTTAAACTAAATAAATTCAATTTCAGTAAAACAACCCTCCCTATGTCAAAATTAACAAATTAATCATACTTTTTCCTTTTATAATTGGATTTTATAATAATCCTATCAACTTACTTGGAGAAATTTGAATTAAAATAGTTTCGAATTAGTAGTATTCTCTTGTTGTTTAAAATGGTCAGAAATCATAATATTTTTTTCGAGAATTTTACTTCAAACTTTCAATTTTTTTCTTCTCTTCTTACATTAACTTGTAGTGGAAACTAATAAATTTAGTTAGTTTTCTTATTTTGTATGAATTGGTTACTTTAATTTTATATTTTATGCTCTTCTTCCAAGTTAAGATAAATTCTATTTTTATCTTTTTTCTTTTTACAAAGTATTTCCAAAAAATATTTGGATTTAAGCAACGCCTTACATCGACAACACCATTGAATATTCAAATAAGCATGTATCTTTCATTCATCTTATGATTTTTTTCCTATCTGCTTAAATATATTTTTACTTCAATTCTCGAAAAATTACCTTAATTTTTACCTTTTTTTGGGTTTTTTTCCCATTGGCAATTAATTGCTTAATATTATAAAACTAAAAAATCTTGTTTTTCTATTTGAATCTAAAAAAAAAAATTGACTCTTGTTTTGAAATTTTGTCTGTAAAGTGAATGTAAACCAAACAAGTTCACTTGAGAGTGTGTTAAACTTGTAACCAAACAACAAAAGAGATTGAATATTTTTTAAAAATATTGTAAAAAGTTTATGAAAGAAATTCTAAAAAAATTAAGGAATTCTTGAACTACAATAATTTTTCTCTCCTTGAATGCAATTTTTCGATAACAATAATTGGTTCTATTCTAAAAAAGTAGGTTAATCATTACCAATCTCTCGAATTTAATCATGTATTGAGGATTCTGCTTTAAATAACCAGAGATATTTCTATTGAATTATGGGTAACCGGAAACCACAAAAATAAACCTGAGCTTAAGAAGAAGAAAAAAATGAAGCTACCTTATCAAAACTAACAAGGAATCCCCTAGAATCAAACGAATGGGGTGATTTCTAGGGAGTTAGAGTATCCTTCTTTGCCACAAATACCATCACCATAGATGCACGATTAAGTAAAATATATTTGTTTTAAGATTTTTTTTAACTAATTTAATATGTCAAACATTCTTTTTTTGTAAAGCTAATGCCATTTAACATGACTTAAACCAAGAACTACGAGGATTACTAATTAGAGAATGGAATAAGAGGAGTAAAATAATCTTATAAATCCAATAATTAAATCTAAGATCACCTTGCTATTTCCATCGATCTAACCGATAAGCAGAAACCCAACAGGTAAAAGCTAGAGCATCGTAAACACTTAGAACTTCAATAAAATCAGCCTATCAACTCATATGATTTACCTATTTAACATGAATCCTATTATTAAACCCATGATCACCTTGCAATTGCCATAGAACAAACCGATAAACAGAAACCCAACAAGGAAAAGTAAGAGTGTCAAAATCAATAAGAACTTCAATAGAATCAGCCTATCAACCCATACGATTTATCTTCTTAATATGGATCTAATTAAACCCAAGATCACATTACAATAATGATAGATGCAACAGATAAACAGAAACCCAACAAAGAAATGTAAGAGCATCACAAACACTAAGAACTTCAACAGGATCAGCCTTTAAACCCATACGATTTACCTATTTAATATGGTTAAACCCAAGATCAACTTGCAATTGCCATAGAGCTAACCGATCAGAAACACTAAGACCTTCAACAGAAACAGCCTTTAAGTCCATATGATTAACCTAATTTCAATTATTAATCTCCGATAATTTCCAATGATTAACCAATTTTTGGACAAGAAAATGAACAAAATAACTAATAATAATTCTAAAAAAATGTTTATCCCCCACAATGCCATCTGCCAAATCCTCTCATTAAATAATCACAAAAAATAGCAGACTTTCGGTATTTAAAAGCTGTTCCACTTAGATCTTATGACAATACCGCACAACCTAATCAGTATCAAAAACAACCCTCTTTGCTTTAACTCAGCACCCTCAAAAGAAAATAATCAATAAAGTAGTCCAAAATGGCATATAGAAAATCCAATACTGCTTAGAATTAACTGCAGAATTACACTGATACTTAGGTTTACTTCTTTTCTGATACACCAGCTTATCATTAAGAACCATGCTGTTGCGAATTACTGTTTTTGGATGATTGCTGGTGCAAATGGATATGTGACTTATTTTTCCACTTCCTTTGCTTTCCCTTGAAACTCTTATTTCGATGCATCGAAATGTGCCTCAAAGGAATTGGATGTCCGGATTTAGAAAACTGTTCCCAATCAGCAATAAATTGCCTTTATGCTCCTTTTCGCTGTTATGGAGAATGGATAAATCAATGTTGGTTTTCTTGCTGCAATTTCTGCTGTAAAGGGCTATCTTTCTTTCCTGATTCTCTCTCTAACTTCTTATCTTCAAATTGGTGTCTGCGATACTGCACTTAATTTGGGTAATTTTTTAAAAACTGCTGCAGCTTTCCTGCAAATTGTCTAACAAATTCTGATGGAAATTTCTGCTGTGAATAGTGCTGCGTTGAGATTGGAAGTTGCTGATAATATTTATGCTCACCTAAAGGATGCACTGAAGAATGTTTTTAGTGCTGCTCAGGATGTTTCAAGGAATTATGCTGTGATAACTGCTCTTGTGAAAGTGTCTGTAGTTGCTGCATTTCAACTTCAGAAGAAGAGGGGCTAGCAGAATGTTGTTGTTGTTGTTGTATTATTATTAAGTCAACTGGGAAGTCGTAGGAGGAATATTATCAATATTAGAATGATATTTTTCAGCTTTAAATAGTGATACTTGTTTGAATCTTTTACATATTGATTTGTAATGTAAAGTACCAAAATTATTTGAAGTGAAATAATAGTGCAAAATTTAAAGCGAACTTCATATCATATCAAAAAATAGTTTCGAATTAAGTAGTAAAATATTGTTGTTTGAAATGATCAAAAATAAAAAATAAGTTATTCGAATTTAACTTCAAACTTTCAATCTATTCCTCTCTTCTTAAATTAACTTGTGATAGAAACTAATAAATTTAGTTAATTTTCTTACTTTGTTTGAATTTTTTAGGTGAAATTTGTATTTTATGCTCTTCTTACAAATTAAAATAAATTCTATTTTTCTCTTTTTCATTTTTATTTAGTATTTTCAAAAAATATTTAGGTTTATGTGATGTCTTTTTACATCTAAAACAGCCATTCAATATTCAAATAAACATGTGTCTTTCTTTCATTTATCCCATGTTTTTTTCCTTCTATTTCTTCAAATTTTTTTTGTCAATCCTCGAAAATTTACCTTAAATTTTTTTGTATTTTTCTCCCAGAAACAATTAAATTGTAAATTGTATTAAAGCTTAAAAGCCTAGTTTTTCTATTTTAATCTAATTGATTCTTCTTGTAGAAATTTGCCTGTAGAGTGAATGTAACCCAATAAGTTCACTTGAGAGTGTGTTAGACTTGTATCCAACAACAAAAGAGAGTGAATATTTTAAGAACAATTATAAAATGTTGATGAAGTAAATTCAAGACAATCAAGAAATTTTCGAACTTCAATATTTTATTCTCTTTAAATAAAGTATTTTGTAAGCTTCAGTTGGTTCTATTCGAAAAAAGATGGTTAATAATTATCAATCTCTCGAATTTAATAATGCATTGTCGATTCTGCTTTAAATAACCAGAGATATTCCTATTGAATTATTGTTTTTAAAGGAATACACAAAAATAAACCTGAGCTTAAGAAAATAAGAAGAAGAAAAAATGGAGCTACCTTACCAAAACTAACAAGGAATCCCCTAGAATCAAACGAATGGGATGATTCCAGGGAAGTTAGAGTATCCTACTTTACCACAGATGCCATAACCATAGATGCACGATTAAGTAAAATATATTTATTTTAAGATAATTTTAACTAATTTATATAGTATGTAAAAAGATTCTCTTTTTGTAAAGCTAATGCCATTTAATAACATGACTTAACCCTAGAACTACGAGGCCTACTAATTAGAGAATGGAATAAGAGGAGTAAAATAATCTTATGGATCCAATAATTAAACCTAAAATCAACAGAATCAGCCTCTTAACCCATACGATTTGCCTATTTAATATGGATCCAATAATTATACCCACGATCGCTTTGCCATTACCATAGACCCAATCGATAAGCAAAAATTCAACAGGAATAAGTAAGAGTATCATAAACACCTAGAACTTCAACAGAATCAGCCAACAAATCCATACGATTTGCCTATTTAATATGGTTAAACCCAAGATAGCCTTGCGACTGTCATAGAGTTAACCAATAAGCAGAAACTCAACAGGAAAAAGTAAGAGCATCACAAACAATAAGAACTTCAATAGAATCAGCCGTTAAACCCATACGATTTATCTATTTAATATGGATCTTATTATTAAACCAAAGATCGCCTTTCAATTGCGATAGATACAATAGATAAATAGAAACCTAACTGGGAAAAGTAAGATCATTAAAAACACTAAGAATTTCAAAAGGATCAGCCTTTAAACCCCTATGAATTACCTATTTAATATGGTTAAACCCAAGATCAACTTGCAATCGCCATAGAGCTAACCGATCAGAAACACTAAGACCTTCAATAGAACCAGCCTTTAAACCCATACGATTAACCTAATTTTAATTATTAACCTCCTAAAATTGCTAATGATTAACCAATAACTTAACAATCATATCGACAACATAACTAATAATAATTCAAAAAAAATGTTTATCCCCCACAATGCCCTCCACCAAACCCTCTCATCAACTAATCACAAAAATCATCAGACTCTAGTCGTTTAAAAGCTGTTCCGTTTAGAGCTTATGACAACACTGCACGACTTAATCAGTTATAATAACTACCCTCTGTGCATAAACTCAGCACCCTCAAAAGAAAATAATCAATAAAGTAGTCTAAAATGGCATATAGAAAATCCAATACTGCTTAGAATTAACTGTAGAATTACACTGATACTTAGGTTTACTTCTTTTCTGACACGCCAGCTTATCATTAAGAACCATGCTGCTGTGAATTACTGTTTCTAGACGATTGCTGGTGCAAATGGATGTGTGACTTATTTTTCCATTTTCTTTGCTTTCCCTTGAAACTCTTATTTCGATGCATCGAAATGTGCCTCAAAGGAATTGGATGTTCGGATTTAGAAAACTGTTCCCAGTCTGCAATAAATTGCCTTTATGCTCCTTTTCGCTGCTTATGGAGAATGGATAAATCAATGTTGGTTTTCTTGTTGTAATTTCTGCTGTAAAGGGCTATCTTTCTTTCCTGATTCTCTCTCTAACTTCTTATCTTCAAATTGGTGTCTGCGATACTGCACTTAATTTGGGCAATTTTTTAAAAACTGCTGCAGCTTTCCTGCAAATTGTCTAACAAATTCTGATGGAAATTTCTGCTGTGAATAGTGCTGCGTTGAGATTGGAAGTTGCTGTTAATACCTATGCTCTCCTAAAGGATGCACTGAAGAATGTTTTTAGTGCTGCTCAGGATGTTTCAAGGAATTATGCTGTGATAACTGCTCTTGTGAAAGCCTCTGTAGTTGCTGCATTTCAACTTCGGAAGAAGAGGGACTAGCAGAATGTTGTTGTTGTATTATTAAATCAACTGGGGAAGTCATAGGAGGGATATTATCAATATTAGAATGATGTTCTTTAGCTTTAAATAATGATACTTGTTTGAATCTTTTATATTGATTTGTAATGTAAAATACCCAAATTATTTGAAGTGAAAAAATAGTGCAAAATTGAAGCTATTTAAATAATCTATCTCTTTCACCTGTTCCATACTTTTTTATTTCAATAAATATACTATTTCAATTCAAAATAGTCAAAATAGAATCAATTACTGGCTTGTTTTTTTTTGTTTTTCATTTAATTTGCTTTTTCCCAACAATCGCGCTTTAATACTTTGATCTGATTTAAAACTCAAAAGCTTATTTTTTTCTGTAGCATAACAGTTATAAAAATCTATTACACTTGAACCCATTCATCGCACTCGAAAAAATTAAAAAAAAGAATCTAAAGTTTTCAAACAGTCTATTTTCTTTTAATTAATTGTTTTCTTGAAGAATTATTCATCGTAGAGTAACTGTAACTTCTAAAGTTTCCTGGAGAATATTATAGACATGCTATTCAACAATAAAAGTAAATACCAAAAAACCAATTGAATGATTCTAAATATTTATGATTTAAGGATATCAAGTAATTGTTTTTTCCTTTCGGATTTTGAAAAAATAAAGTTATTTTATTTCATTTTGATAGTTGTTTTACTAAGAAGAATAATAAAAATCTCTCAAAATTGAGTAATAACTTAGAAGATTCTACTTTAAATATCCAGGGGCTTTCTTACTTTAATATTTGATATTATTAACAAAAATTATATCAGAGCTTAAGAAAAGAAGAAAAAGATGGAGCTGCAAAACGTAATCTAATAGGGGATCGTTTAAAATCAAACAAATGGTGTCATTCATGGGTTTGAGTATCTCACTTTACCTTAGATACCATAACCATAAATGCATGACTAAGTAAAACAAATTTTTTAAAGATTATTTTTAGATTTTTTCCATTTTTTTGATATAACCCTAAAATGAATAGGCCTACTCGGTAGAAAATGAAATAGAAAGAGTAGAATAATAAAATAATTAGACTAATTAAATGTAAGATTACCTTACAATTAACATAGATCTAACTGATGAGCAGAAAGCCATAAAGGAAGCGAAAGAATGGCAAAAAAACAAAGAACCTGAACAAAATCAGCCTTCAATTCCAAAGGATTTGATAAATTAAAACTATTAGCCTGATGGAGTTAATCCTTTTTACCTATATCCTCTGAATTCAAATCAATTTCCAGTGCTTCCTCCCTATTAAAGTTTTCAAGAATATCCAATACCTAAACAACATAACCAACAACCTTGCAAACAATAATACGAAGAATAAATATATCTGGAAGATCAATTGCCTAATCCTTTGAGTAATTATTAAGAATAACCTGCAGACGATAGATATCCGAAAGCTGGTCCATTTGCAGTTGATGGCGATGTTAAATATAATAATCTGGTAAAATAGCAATCTAATATGTATAAAAAACTCAGCACTCTCAAAAGAAAATAAACTCTAAAGCCGTCTACTATGGCAAAAAGAAAATCCGATACTGCTTAGAATAAATTGTAGAACTACACTGATACTTAAATTTTTGTCTTTTCAGATTCACCGTCATATCACCAAAATCGATGTTGCTGTGAATTGTTGTTTCTAGACGATTGCTGGTGCAAATGGATGTGTGACTTATTTTTCCACTTCCTTTGCTTTCCCTTGAAACTCTTATTTCGATGCATCGAAATGTGTCTCAAAGGAATTGGATGTCCGGATTTAGAAAACTGTTCCCAATCAGCAATAAATTGCCTTTATGCTCCTTTTCGCTGCTTATGGAGAATGGATAAATCAATGTTGGTTTTCTTGCTGTAATTTCTGCTGTAAAGGGCTATCTTTCTTTCCTGATTCTCTCTCTAACTTCTTATCTTCAAATTGGTGTCTGCGATAATGCACTTAATTTGGGTAATTTTTTAAAAACTGCTGTAGCTTCCCTGCTAATTGTCTAACAAATTCTGATGGAAATTTCTGCTGCGAATAGTGCTGCGTTGAGATTGGAAGCTGCTGTTAATATTTATGCTCTCCTAAAGGATGCACTGAAGAATGTTTTTAGTGCTGCTCAGGATGCATTAATGATTTATGCTGTGATAGCTGCTCTTGTGAAAGCCTATGCAGTTGTTGCATTTCAACTTCGAAAGAAGAGGGGCAAGCAGAATGTTGTTGTTGTATTATTAAGTCAACTGAGGAAGTCATTGGAGGAATATTATCAATATTAGAATGATGTTTTCAGCTTAAATAGTGATACTTTTGTTTGAATCTTTTATGATTTGTCTAGAATTGAAAATAACCAAATTATTGGTCGTGAAATAATAGTGTAAAAGTTAAGCTATTTATATAATATACAGTTGAATATTTTTTCAAGATTTAGTATTATTAAATCCACAGAGAAATCATAATAAAACTTTGAAAGAATTTGTACAAAAGGAAGGAAGAAGAAAACCTCAAAAATTCAAAGTAAATAATAATTACAAGACCTTAAACTGTAGTTTCTAACTGGGGTGGATGCAGAAGTACTTTCAGTATTTAATTAATCTTGACTTTATGATTCTAATTGAGATAGTTCTTGTAAAATCTAAGGAAGAATATATTTATCAATATTTGAATAAAAAAATCAGATTCTTTCAAACATAAATAATCAAAAAGACAAAAGAGCTCAAATTATCATTTTTATTAGGATTTTTGAAGTTGTCATGCTGCTTCTTGAGTTTCCTTGTTTGTATTCATTCTCCCTGAAGATACGACTAAAAATTTTGATTCTCAAGATCTGCTAGGACACTGTAATAATGTATTTTCTAAGTTTATATAAATAAAAATATCAATAAATAAGCTTACATCTTTTGAATAATTTGCACATTTGAACATAAATGTGTTTATTTTCTGCATCTATCCTTGATTTTACTGAGAATCCTCATCATTAGTCGAGCAACAAATAAAGCCAATAATACGCTCCTACTCATAAAGATTAGTTATTGTCCTCAAGAATTTGAAGTTACAATTCTTGTGTGGGGGAAAACACATTTTGTTTATCATTTTTATTTTCTCATTGAGATTCTAAAGATTGTTTTTATTTAAACAGTTTGGTTTAATTCGGTCTATGGTTCTTATGAATTATTATTGTCTTTGTTAATTCGCATCTTGTAGAATTATGTTTTTTAGTTGTTTTTTTTCCTTTTTATGGTTATTATAAGTTTTCTTCTTTTTTTCCTTGATAATCAATCGAATAAGATAATTAATTCTCAACAACAATAGGCTTTGACTCTAAGACTGTAACCTAGATAAACTATTGATCTTCAATGCCAGTTTAGTGTTTTAGCTTCATTGTTTATTGTTGTATCTCAATCTCTTTCCTCAATGTACAAAATACTACATAAAAGACTCAGCATATTTTCTTAGCATGTGCAGTCAAATAAAAAAATTTCTACTATTTCATTCGAATTTTTAACTTCAAGAGTGTATTATTTTTCACTCTCCCAAGTTTTCATTGAATTTCCTTTTATCTTTCGTATTTAAAAACAAGATTTCAGATTTTTTGATTCCCCTCACCTAGAACTATTGTTAAATCTTCAACTTAACCTATCTCACGAGCCTTTTCTCTTTCAAGTAAAAATATTATTATTTGTTATGTTGCATAAAAGTTATTAGCTATTGCACTTGAAACCCAATTCACGGCACAAGGAAAAGCTGAATCAACCTTCTAAAGACTTCAAATTATCTTTTGCATTTTAATTAAGTATTTCTTGTAGAATTCTTCGTTTGTTAAGGAACTGTAACTTCTTTTTGTTTACTTAGAGAGTGATTATGCATAATTTTCTACAATAAATCTAAATACACAGAACAATTTTAGAACAATTTTAAATATGTTAAAAGTATTAAGATTTAAAGATATCGTAATTATTTATTCCTAGGTTGTTATTTTTTTTCAATAAAATTATTTACTATTTTTGATAGTTGTTTTTCTAACAAAAAGAAGAAGAAAATATATCAAATTATGTAATGATTAGTTGATTCTACTTTAAATAACCAAGAGACTATTTAAATTAAATACTTGTTATTTATTAAAAACAAAACAAGTCAAGAGCTTAAGAAAAGAAGAAAAAGATGGAGTTACCTAATTAAACATAATAAGGAATTGTTTAGAATCAACCAAATGATGTGATTCATGGCTTTGAGAAAATTATCTCACATCCGATACCATAACCATAAATGCATGACTTTGTAAAACAATTATTTTTAAAGATCATTTATTATTTTTTTGCCAGTTTAATGATTTAATCTTAAAATGACTAGACCTTCTCGGTAGAAAATGGAAGAGGAAGAGAAGAAGAATAATAAAATGGATTGACTAATTAAATCTAAGATTACCTTACTATTAACATAGATCTAACTAATCAACATAACTTCCTCATGGAAATCAAAGAGCAGCAAAAAAAATAAGAACTTCAATAAAACTATCCTCTAAATCCATGGGATTTGATAAATTAAAACTACTAGACTGGTGAAGTCGATCCTTTTTACTTAATTCCTCTGAATTCAAATCAATTTCGAGTTAATCCAGTGCCTCCTCCTTTGTAGAGCTTTCAAGAATATCCAATATTTATATAACCCAATCAATAACATAACTAACCATAATTCTAAGAATAAATATTTATACAGGATCATCTGCCAAATCCTTTAAGTAATTATTAAGAAGATCCAGCTGAGGATAGATATCAGAAAGCCCTTCAATTTGTAGTTTATGATGATGCAACACAAAATAATCAGTTAACATAGTAGTCTTTTATGGATAAATAACTCAGCAACCTTAAAAGAACATAATCAACAAGGCATTTTTTTATGAGAAAGAGAAAATCTAATACTGCTTAGAATAAGATGTAAAATAACACTGATACTAAATTTTACATCTTTTCCCAATCACTAACGTATCATTAAGATCCATGCTGTTGCAATTTGCTGTTTTTAGATGATTGCTGCTGCAAATGGGTATGCGATTTATTTTTTCATATATTTTGTTTTCCCTTGAAACTCTTATTTCGATGCATCGAAATGTGCCTCAAAGGAATCGGATGCAGTAGTTTAGAGAATTGTTCCCAGTCAGCAATAAATTGCATTTATGCTCCTTTTCGCTGTTATGGAGAATGGATAAATCAATGTTGGTTTTCTTGCTGCAATTTCTTCTATAAAGGGTTATCTTTCTTTCCAGACTCGATTTCTAACTGACTGGTGTCTAAAATGCTGCACTTAATTCGGGCAATTATTTAAAAATTGCTGTAGGTTCTCTACAAATTGCCTAAAGAATGCTGAAGGATATTGTTGCTGCGAATAATGCTGCCTTGAAGTAGGAAGATTTTGTCAATATTTATGCTCACCTAAAGGATGCCCAGAATAATGTTTTCAATGCTGCTCAGGATGTGTTAAGAAATTATGTTGTGAAATCTGCTCTTGTAAAAATATCTATTGTTGATATATTGAAACTACAAATTTTGCAAGAGGTGATGTAGCAGAATGCTGCTTCTGTATTATTAAATCCTCAAGTGAAATCTTAGTTGGAATTATTTCTCAGTATTAGATTGAAACTTTCAGATTGAATAAGTGAATTTTCTAGTTTTTCTTGTTTGGAAAGTTTAAGTGATTTTTGTTTTACTTTATATCTATTTTTTAACTATATTTTATTCCTTTTTTCTTTGTAAAATACACAATTTATTATTATTAATAACTTTCTTTATGAGAAATAATTTATTGGGTGTATGCTAGATCAATAAATTCATGCTCTGAGCTTTTTAGAAACATATTAACAATAAATCATATTTTATTTCTAACCAAATTAAGAACATCAAAGAGTGAAAGTCACGTATGAATCAAAGATGCAAGTACTAAAGCTACAAAAATTACTAAAAATTGCATTTAACTTCACTATTATTTTACTAAAACTAACTGGGATTGAATCACAATTAACTTAGGTATCTACAGTAATTAATCTGAGTTTTACCAATCAAAATTGAGAAAGAAGTATGAAATTTTTATAAGATTTAATTAATAATCTAATAAAAAAATTTCTTTAGTTTAACATGAATTTTTCATTTGAAGAGTGTATGATATTATGCTCTCCCAAGTTTTTATGTATTTCCTTTATCTTTCTTATTTAAACTTCGTATTTTTTTAACAACATTTTCATATATTATTTTTTTTGATTCCCCTCACTTAGAGCTATCAATTTTCAACTTAATCTATCTCTTTCACCTATCCCATGCTTTTTTTTCTTTCAGTAAAAATATTATTTCAATCCAATTCAAAATCCAAAAATAGAATACATTTCTTGTGAAGTATATTCTTATTTCACATTTAATCTTTTGTTTTTCCCAACAATTGCTCTTTTAATACTTTCATCTGATTTAAAATTCAAATTTTTTTTTTACTGCATAAAAGTCATTATTTATTGCACTTGTACCCAATCACTACTCTCGATATTTTTTTTAATAAAACTTGTAAAGCTATCAAAATGTATATTTTATTTTAATTCAATATTTGATTGTAGAATTATTCATTGTAGAGTAACTGTAACTTCAAAAGTTTATTGGAGAGTGTTTTAGATATGCAATTTCACAATAATTTTTAATACAAATTTTTTAAACAATTAGTAGATTCTACTTTAAATATTCAGAGGCTTTCTCTTTTTAATATTTGAAATTATTAACCAAAAAAAATAAGTCAGAGCTTAAGAAAAAAAGAAAAAGATGGATCTGCCTAACAAAACCTAATAGGAAATCGTTTAGAATCAAACAAATGGTGTGATTCAAGGGTTTGAGTATCTTACCCTACCTTAGATGCCATAACCATAAATGCATGACTAAGTAAAACAAATATTTTTAAAGATCCTTTTATATTTTTTTGATGTTTAACCTGACTTAACCTTAGAATTACTAGGCCTATTCAGTAGAAAATGGAAGAGGAAGAGTAGAATAATAAAATGAATAAACTATTTAAATGTAAGATTACCTTACTATTAACATAGATCTAAATGATGAGCAGAAAGCCATAAAGGAATTGTAAGAGCGGCAAAAAAAATAAGAACTACAGCAAAACCAGCCTCTAATTTCAAAGGATTTGATACAATAAAACTACTAGCCTGGTGGAGTTCATCCTTTTTACTCAAATCCTCTGAATTCAAATCAATTTCCAGTTAATCCAGTGCCTCCTTTCTAGAGTTTTCAAGAATATCCAATATCTAAACAATCCAACCAACAACCTAACAAACAATCATTTGAAGAAATAATATATCCACAGGATTATTTGCCAAATCCTTTAAGTAATTATTAAGAAGAACCAGCTGAAGATAGATATCCGAAAGCAGTTCCATTTGCAGTTTACGGCGATGCAACACAAAATAATCAGTTAAAATAACAATCTTCTTTGAATAAATAACTCAGCAACCTCAAAAGAAAAGTATCAATTAGGCAATCTTCAATGGGATATAGAAAATCCAATACTGCTTAGAATAAGCTTTAAAATTACACAGATACTTAGATTTACATCTTTTCCGAATCACCAACGTATCATTAAGATCCATGCTGTTGCGACTTGTTGTTCTTAGATGATTGCTGCTGCAAATGGATATGTGATTTATTTTTTCACATTTTTTGTTTTCCCTTGAAGCTCTTATTTAGTCTTTTATAAATGTGTCTCAAAGGAATCGGATGCAGTAATTTAGGGAATTGTTCCCAATCAGCAATAAATTGCCTTTATGCTCCTTTTCGCTGTTATGGAGAATGGATAAACTAATGTTGGTTTTCTTGCTGTAATTTTTGCTGTAAAGGGCTATCTTTCTTTCCAGATTCTCTCTCTAACTTCTTATCTGCAAACTAGTGTCTAAAATGCTGCACTTAATTCGGGCAGTTTTTTAAAAATTGCTGTAGCTTCCCTACAAATTGCCTATCTAATGATGAAGGATATTGTTGCTGCGAATAATGCTGCCTTGAAGTAGGCAGTTGCTGTCAATATTAATGTTCACCATAAGGATGCACAGAATAATGTTTTCAATGCTGTTCAGGATGCGTTAAGGAATTATGTTGCGAAATCTGTTCTTGTGAAAACATCTGTAGTTGCTTTATTGAAACTACAAATTTTGCAGGAGAAGTGGCAGCAGAATGCTGCTGCTGTATTATTAAATCCTCAGGTGAAATCTTAGTTGGAATTATTTCATCATTAGATTGATACTTTCAGCTTAAATAAGTGATGTTTTTTTGTTTTTCTTGTTTGAAAAGTTCATGTGATTTTTGTTTAACTTTAAACAAATTAATTAGATATTATTCCATTTTTTCTGGTGTAAAATCATAATTTATGTAAATAACTGTATTTATGAGAAATAATTTATTGGATGCATGCTAGATCAATAGATTCATGCTTCAGTTAGATAGGAAATAAATCGGAAACAAAAAAAGGAGCTTTTTAGAAACATATTAACAATAAATCATATTTTATTTCTAACCAAATTAAGAACATCAAAGAGTGAAAGTCACGTATGAATCAAAGATGCAAGCACTAAAGCTACAAAAATTACTAAAAGTTGCATTTAACTTCACTATTATTTTACTAAAACTAACTGGGATTGAATCACAATTAACTTAGATATCTACAGTAATTAATCTGAGTTTTACCAATCAAAATTGAGAAAGAGGTATGAAATTTTTATAAGATTTAATTAATAATATACTTGAAAAAAAAGAGAAAAGACCACAAACTAATGGATTTCATTCTTCGGAAGCTTCAAATTGTGCCTCCATCAAAGGAAGCGCGTGACACACTCATCGGAATATGCATGACTAACTTAGGTTCAGGACTTACTTTAGCATCTGGTTCAATAAACCTGTATTTCTTCTCTTTTTTCTATACTATGGATAAGACATTTGAAATAAAAAAAGCTACTGGATTATCTGGAATTGCTATGCTGCTTCTTGGTTTCCTTGTTGTGTTCTCCCTGAAGATAGCTACTAAAATTGGATTTTCAAGGCATGCCAGGATCTTTGGGATATTGTACATTCTAAGTATATTTATCAGCGCATAAACGACATCTTTCGAATGGTTTGCATTTTTTAACATAATGTTATCAACTTCATCGTTTGCGTTGCTCGGAATCCCTAATCTAAACTGTCTTTGGAGTCATTTCGAGAAAGCCTAAAGTGGAAAGATTACTGGTTTAGCGTTTTTCGCTTAAAGCATTTCTACGATTCTGTGCATAGCTATTTTCACAGCTATTATCAATCCAGATAATGAATCACCTAACTTGATAATTCGTGAAGGTGATTAAGAAGTTAAGTTATTTGATGAAGCCATATCGAGTAGATTTTCTTTGAGTTTAACAATAGTAAACTTATTACAAGCATTGATTTTGCTGCCTGGAATTTTCAAGATCAGCAAGAAGGAAAACAGCTAGTCTGATATTATCCCTGCGTCTAATAATGAATATTCTCAAGAAAATCACGGATAAACGCAGGATATAAAGAATAGCATTCCAATGAATATCTAATAGTTTAAGATTTCAGAAGACGAAGAAACTGAAGAAGATGAAGAAGAAGTTACTAATCCTGAGAGTATTTATTAGAATTCTCAGAAGAAAGATGAAGATGGAACTAGTTCTATTATTCAAATTACTGCACCTAAATCAGATTAGTCATAAAATCAGATAGTTTATCCTACAGTAAAATAAGGTATAAAGTCTAGTCCATTTATTATCATCTACTCAACTGCTATCCTGCACTCTATGCTGATAGCCTTTTTAGCAATGAATTTCAGAGTCTATGCGTCTACTAAAATCAGCGATGATTACTATATCACCTTTGTAATGATAACTGGACAACTAGTTGGTAGCTTATCTAGTCTATCATTTGGATAATTAATCGACAAAATATCTTTCAAGAAATGTTTGCTGACTACGCAAGCAGTTTTATTCATTTTCGCAGTATCTTTACCATAAATTGCTACTTCAAAACTCCTATTACTTGTCTGGTACATTGCTGTGTAAATAATCAGCAATGGAATATAAACAATAGCTGGCCCGATATTAATTAAACTCTTTGGTTTAGATACAGGTTCTCATCTTCTCCCGATTAAATCTACAGCGTTTTTCATTGGGTTGATATTAGTTTAGGGATTAACATTTCTGGTGTTCACATATTTAAATTTCGACATCGCAATAACGATACTTGGATTTAATCTGCTGCTTGGGATATTCCTTCTGACAAGGCTCAAAACAGAATACACTTGGGAAAAGGAAGAACTACAGTAGAAGATTTAACAACCATTTTAGCAGTGATTTTGGATAATAAAAATATTTAAATGTTCTATGTGTTTTTTCTCATGTTGTTTGTGGAAATGTAGTACAATTCTAATGGTAATCAACTACTTATGTTTAGGTTTATGGGTTGGAGAAAACAGATTAGTTATGATAGATAAAATTATTGTTAGCAGTTACATAAATCAGACCTTTCAAAGTTTTTTTGTATTATGCGACTTGTAATCTTCAAAACTAACAGGTTGATTCATTTTTTAATGAACAAAAGTACATATTACATGAGGAGATTGAGCACAATAAAGGCATTTTCAGTTGTGATGCGATTCGGAGTGTTGCTTCCTTATTAAAAATTCTAAAAAATAAATTCAAAATTCCTCGTTTTATCAAATAGACATTCAATTATTAGTGTATTTTTAGAAAGCAGACGATGTGTTTTTTCCAACAGCCACTTATTACAATAACTGCCAAGGATAAATTCAAAATAAATAAGCAGATAATTTGTTTTTTGGTAGTGGCTAACAGTAGCTTACAGCGTACTTATATGCGTTATTAGAAAGTGTTTAAGTTTTATTCCATATTAGTGAAAATGACTTTTTTACAGCTTGGTAAGCGTGATTCCAGATTGAAGATGATAAATTACTTCAGTAAAGTTAAAATGCAGCATCCAGTTGATATCAAACCTTAAAATTCACTACTGTTTTTGCTGTTGGCATATTCAAAATGAAAAATCTAAAATCACTAAAATGGCAAAAGTAGCTGTTAATCAAAAGGATAGTAACAATGACACAATGTGGAAGGAGTCGACAATATCAGGCAAATGGAAAGATGATTTATCAAATTAGGCAATTAAACTTTATTCCTCTGAACTCTCTCTTTCTGTCACTCTTTCTCCAAAGAAGTTTATCGAATAATTCAAGTCAATGAGGAATTAATTGACCAATTAAAAATATATAATTTCTTGGCTTTTTTCGTTCAAAAATTCAAAAATGTTTAAAAGGGACTTGCAACAACGCTTAGTAATTTATTTTTTTGTCTCCTACTTCAAATAAAATCTTCTTGTACTAGAATGAAAGGTTTTTCAAGGACAAAATAAACACAGTTCAAGGGTGATTTTCATGGCAGACATAACGCATGGTATCATCATATTGAAGATAATTTTCTCCTGGTTTGAAAGGGAATTATTATAAATAATTGTCAGCTTAGCGACGAATAATATTTACTAGCTTAGTTCGGGGAGAGAAAACAATTCGAAAAACAAAGGGAAACAAACAGCGATGGGAACCTAA
>Ga0302271_10001579_pt1 | contig 21724 bp, 11 predicted proteins | sample III_Bog_N1_1_FD_198767 | JGI IMG/M metagenome (GOLD analysis project Ga0302271, IMG submission 198767) | Peat permafrost microbial communities from Stordalen Mire near Abisko, Sweden - III_Bog_N1_1 | ecosystem: Environmental > Terrestrial > Soil > Wetlands > Peat | place: Sweden: Abisko... | reverse complement strand
AGGACATTTGAGAAAATAGACAACAACATCCTTCAATTGTAAAGGAGATGTAGATGATCAACATTTCAAGTAAAAAAGCAATTAAAACAAATATAATTACAATCAGGAAAATAAGAATAATAAAGAACCTTCCTTGATTTCTTATTTTCACACCATTTTGACTGGATTTACCATCCTCTTTTCTCATGATCTTAGACCCTCAATCGATCGGTAGCGCAATCGATGAAATCACTGAATCTGAAAGTCTAAATGCGAATGACGCTGATAAACTCAGCACTTTAGAAAGATAATTCAAAGACAACAACGAATATGATATCCAAAACCTATCTCAGCGTGATGATCTCATGAAACCTTGGGAAACAAGTTATTTCAAGAGACTGCTATTCAATTACATCAAAACCAAATATGATAAAGAACTCAGCGCTATCCCGGATAGCTTCGCTGAGAAAGTCTACGTGAAGGCTTACAACGAGCACATAGCACCAGTTAGTAGTTCTAATCGGTTTTCACTTCCTATCAAGATCACATATCATCCCTATGTCACTAAAGATGACTATAAGTTTGTGAATGAGAATCTCCGAAGAGGACAAAGCTTTGAGTTGTATTCGTCATTAGGTGTTGTATCGCTTATTTCACTTGGGCTTTATGTGACACCCTTTGGAAGGAGAGTCAAAAATAATCCAAAGATGTTCGCAGTTGTTGTAGGCATGCCACCGATATTGACGCTGGTTCTGTCGAAGGTTTTTTTTGAGTACTACATTGACAGGAAACTTACAAGAATAGGAATGGGCAAGAAATATGGACTTGAAGGATGATTGAGAGCAATGTTGAATGTGTGCATGTGTGTGTGTTTGTGTTTTCCAAAAGGAGAAATAGTGTATTTTGTGTGAATTTGTTCCATTTTTGGGTAGGGTGGGGAGATGGAATGTTATTACTAATCTGGTAATAAGTTACCTAGGGTCAATCAAAAGCGAATAGATTTTTGAATCAAAAAAGATCTAAACCCTCTCTCTCTTTCTCTCACTAGCTTTCTCTAAACAATTTAATATAACCTTCTCCCTTTACGGTAATATTCCTTTCTTGTCTGAGGCGAAGAAACTCCCAAAAGAGAATTGCTATTCCAGCAACATTTTTCAAATGCAAGGGCTCTAAGGACAGATGAATAAGCTAAGTAACTTAGAATTGAGGCCTATTAAAATAGAGCTAGGTGGATTAGCGATGACTAATACATTCTCGAGGTTCAGTGGATTGCAGGAATACTCATAAGAGTTTGATGATGATAATGATGAACTTGATGTATCTGTCCAGCGAAATGAAGATTAACGGTTGAGAACAGACAATGAGAATAGATTTGAACCTGAACCAGAAGACGATAACTTCATGCCGACGAGGAGAAGTTCAAAGAGAACATCAGCGCTACCTGTTAAAAAGTAAGAAAAGTTTTGGAGTGAAAAAAAGAAAAAAAACCAGTAGTTAAAAGGAAAGAAAGAATGGGATTTGGAGGAAGGATTATGAAGTAAAATGAGTTGAGGAGATCAATGATTTTTAGCTGATGTTTCATGGGAAATATTTCTATTATTAAATGGCAAACACACAGCAATATTGTGACATTTTATCCACTTCCTTTTTCTCATTCTTCTTCTCTTCTTCTTTCCAAGGAGTATCTTCTCCGAAACTGATTCGGAGGACAGCGCGAACAATGCCAACGGTTAGGAATAACACATGCTAACATAAGTCATCGAAGATTCCAGAGTCACTCGATTTCTCTTCTAAAAAATACAACTTCTTGAGACGGCTTAGTTTATTTTCTCACTTATCACGATCATTCTCTCAATCATCTAAGTAACACACACCTTTATATCATCTCCTAATCCTCTCAATCATTCCTCTCTTTTCTCTTAACACTTCCACACAACAGTATGACATAAAGATGAAACACATCGATGTAGCTGATACACTCAATTATTTTCTCCTCATTACAATCTCCATCTGCACATTTGTTTTAAGTACAACAAACCTGCATATGATTTTCATTGTTTTATCTAAATTAAATTGAGAAATTTTAAATACCTAATAATTTTTTGTTCTCATCATCAATTTGCTGCTGTTTGCTAGTTGCAATCGTCGCTTACGAGTATGCTTTAGATCTGACTTTCAAGAAGGCATAGAAGATCTTAGGTAAATATGAAACGGTTTGGACTTCCGGCTCAGCATATCTGTTTCTTCTAGAATTCTTGGTTATCATCCCGCATCCCAATGTACTCATCATCGGTAATTGGAAAATATCATGAGAAATCAGAAATTATTTATTGTTTTCTAAAAACTAATTGTCAAATACCTCCCTTATAGACAAATAGATTTCCTACACTGAGACAGTCGAGGATATACTAGTACCCTAGGACATCAATGACTACTTCAGTATTTGGATCCTTGTTAGAACATATTTGATCTTCCGCTGTATCTTGAGTGCTACAATATATGGATCGACTAGAGCGATGCGTATCTGCAGGATGCTCGGCTGCGATTCAGGAACATTCTACTCGATAAAATGTATTTTTCAGGAAAAGCCTCTAATTGCAGTACCAACCATCTTTCTCGCTAGTGTTCTTCTATTCGGACATGCTCTCAGAATCGCAGAGATGTATACAAACTCTACCTGATATTTTTGCATTAATCCCTTTTGATTCACATTCATTCAGGCCTTTGTTTCCCTTGATATCTGGGAACACTTAGGATTTTGGGAATTATATCAACTGCTTCTGGTGCGTGATTATCACTATGGCAACAGTCGGCTATGGAGATTATTATCCAAAGTCGCTTCTTGGAAGAATTGTGATCGTACTGGCAGCAATCGTTGGAGTCGTTCTAGTTTCGATCTTAGTTGTTACCCTGAACGTCAATCTCAACAGTACATTAAGATAGAAAAATATTTCCTCCTTTATTCGTGAATGATTGTCTGTCGTTTATGGGATTATTTTGAAAAGTGTCAACTGCAGAGAAAAAGACAAATATTGTTATCAAGAGATTGAAAGCTAGGAAGAGTCTCAAAGAGAGTGCAGCTAATGTACTCACTAAAGCAGCCAAACTTAAGATCCTTGTTGAAAAAGGAGGGATAACCCCTGCGTAATAGAAGCAAAAACTCAATGCAGTCAGAAAAGATATCCAGTAGTTTAGATTCAAAAATAGGTAACAAATAACAACAAAAGGGAGATAAAAGTCCCAGGGATGGGGATATGCATAAATTCATTATCTTGAAGTCTATTTCTCAATTTTTGTGTTTGATTTGTTTTTCTTTGTTTGTTTGACAGAAAAATCAAGAATATGTACGACAACAGCAGTTAATCAGAGGAAATGTCACGGCAGTTTGATTTCCTGAAACGAGAACTCAAGGAGATCTACGAGAATCAAAATCAATTAAGGGACTATTTGCTGAAGATCAAGACGAACTTGAATTAGAATGACTTTGAAGAACCCAATTTAACTTCAATCTTTCCAGATATCGGGCAAGAGTGAAAAAGTATCCAAAAAAGGTTATTCTTAAATATTGCACTAGAATCGAAGGAGTTTAAACAGTTCTAATTGGATACAAGGAAAATAATAAAAATGCCCATATTTATTTGAAAGTGAGTGCGCCTGCATGTATGTGTGTATGCTTTGTGAGAGAGAGAAAGAGGAATAGTTACAAAAAAAAGGCAGTAAAACGATGGATTGATTTGTAAAAAATAACTCAAATACTATTATTTTTTATTCATTTCTGATCTTCAATCCAGACTGTTTTAATATTCGCGAACTCATGGCATCCCCATTATCCGCATTCTCTGCCGTATCCACTGTGCTTAACTCCACCAGAGCTGCATCTTGTATCGGACATTGAAATCTAATTCACAAATGCCATTCCACACTCTAATTCCCGAGCTAATTTCTCAGCTTAGACTGTGTCACTTGAGATTACCACTCCACCTAATCCGTATTGACTGTCATTAGCGATTTGAATAGCTTCCTAGGGAGATTCGATTTTATACAATACAAATAATGGTCCAAAGGTTTCTTCGTTCATCACGAGACTCGAGAGATTTTGAGTTTCGAGAACAGTGGGAAGGAAGAAATTGCCTTCTTATAACTCCTCCGATAATCCAAGTGGCTTGGAGTTTCCATATAAGAGCTGAGCTGTTTTATCATTGATAACTGTGTCGATTTATCGCTAGAGATTGAGGAGTAAGTCCTTACGTGCGATTGGGCCAAGTTAAGTTGATTCTTGAGAGGGATCACCTATGGTAGTTTAGCGTAATCGCTCGATGAGAAGGTCTCTAAATTTATCGAAGAGTTAAGCTGATATCAAGAAGCGCTTAGAGCTGTTACAGACTTATCCAGCGTTAGCTAAGCGACTTTTTAGAGCAATCTATTCAAAATAACACACATAAAGAGTTGTTAAAAAAAGAATTTTGTTTTTAGTCTGTTATTGGATGCTTACCTCGACTGCAAACTCAACTTTGGCATCATCTAGAACAATAAATGGATCACTTCCTCCAAGTTCCATGACGCATTTTTTAAGATGTTTCCCAGCTGTGCTTGCAATCACAGATCCAGCTACTGAACTCCCTGTGAAGGAGACTCCTCTGATCTTCGGATTCGAGAGGATAAAGTCCAAATCTTCTGCCTTACTGAAGGTTATCTGGAATTCGTTACCAAATCCTTTAAAAATGTTAGTAGATTTAAAACCAAACTATTCAAGGCAAAATTGCTGTTTTTTTAGTGATAATAATTACCTGCTTATGTCATGCATTCTTTCATGAGGAGAGTCGTCTAAGGCGTTGAATCAGATCCTCTGACTATGACTGCATTGCCAATCAGCATGTACGCTGCAGCTGCTTTGAATGCGAGCCAGAATGGAAAATTAAACGGAATAATTATGTAGACTACTCCAAGAGGTTCGAGCACTGTGTAGGATCTTTCTGCTTCAGTTTTGACGTGCTTTGGGAGGATGAACTCTTCAGCATGGGAAGCGTAGAATCGATAGTGGAAAGCTGTTCGCTTGACTTCACCTCGAGCTTGAATTATTGGCTTACCAATTTCCTTGGTTATGGTAGATCCTATCTTTTCAACTTAGCTCTCCAATACATCAGCGTATCGTAAATATCTAGTAACTCTTTCTTGAATAGAAGTTGACTTATATGTCTTGAAAGCCTCGAAGCCTTGCTGAATTTTCTGAGATAATAGCTCTCGTGAATCAAATTCAACTGGTTCTTTCAGGAGAGATTTATTAGTGGCAGGATTTATGCTCTAGAAAGATCTTGTTTGGGTAGTGCTCATGGGATTTGGATATTCTTATAATAATAGTTCGTTTATTCAATCAGTTGTTCTTTGTTTGTTTGTAATATTATTTATTGATTTGGTCGTTCTTTTTTCTCCCCTTTTATTTGTGTTTTCGAGAGTGTGAACTTTTTTAAAAAAAGTGGTGATGGCGATGGGAATCGAACCCACATGCTTGTTTTAGCAGAAAGCCCTTCGCTTACCCCTTTGACCACTCAGGCACGCCATCTGTACTTGATAAACTTCTTCTTAATCCCCACCCCACATTTATAGACGTTCTAAACTTCTTTAATTTTCTAATGATTTCGTCATAATTCAATTATTTACTTTATTTTTACTCTGCAATTCTCAATAGATCTTGACTTTTTCAACTTATCTACCCCCTCCCCTCTCAAATAAGGGTGTTTTTTTTTTTAGACTTAAATCGACGCACAAACAATCATTATGATCCCCCTTTTCTTTTCTTATTTTGCTGCAAATAATTGCGCATTTTTTTCTTTCATATTTTTTTCAATAAAATATTTCATCCCCTTTTTCAAATATGATTTTCTTTCCAGTGAAATCCTGTCATATCATTAAAAATTTTTTCATAATTATTTGAGCTATTTCTTGACTAATAAAGGCAACGATTCCTCTCCCTTTAATTAATTTTTCGAAAAATCAAATTAAAGAAAGCGACATCACCTAAACAGAGTGTTTAAACAAAATATTTCTCCTTTAGTAAGGGGTTAAACAGATCTATTTCCACAACGAATATTTATTATCAAACTATAAAAGATTTCATAAATATTTGCAATCTTTCCCCTTTCAAAAAAAATGCAAAGCTCTTCTTCACAAGACGAAGCTTAAAAAGTCTCTATAAATATCACAAATCAGCTGAGATGTCTTTGTATCTCTAAAAATATCATCTAAGAATACGAATCAAGCAGACAAAATAATCAGAAGAGATCAAATCAAACTAAACTATAATAATATTAAACCAACAGATGTATGTTTTTCGCCAGTGAGAACGAACGAAATAACTGCTCTCAAGAGGGTAAAGAGATAAATAGTAGCACCAATGAAGGTAATCTTCATGCTGCTACAGATAATCTCATAAAACGAAGCATTTCAATGAAAACTACATATGATAATTCTAGTTAACAGCATCATCTCAAAAAGAGTTAAAAGCAACTAGATAAATCGAAAGATCATTTGGAAATACATAATGATGGGAGTATGCCGCTGCAAGATAATGCTTTGACTTACAAGAAACCAAGCGAACATATGTGGTAATCATATTTCTTCTCTGATTCAGTCAATCCAAATGAAAATCAACTGAAAAATCAACGATCTTCCTAGGATAATCTACCTAAACGTAGGAGTTCTATGCTTAAGAATCTAGCCCACAATGGAAGTAGTATCCACAGCGTAACATGCAGTCCAAGTCTAAGCCCATCAAAAGGGATTCAGAATCTCAAATCAAAGAGGTTTGGTTAATCTCAGGTGCTTGTGAAGAGCGCATATCTAAGTAAAAATAACCGAAGCCAATCGACAAAAGGAAACAAGAATTTCTCAAAAGAAAAAAGGAACACTGCTCATAGCTGTTTAGATTTCCTAAAGGAATTAAACGAACTTAAAGTTATCCCAGTCAAACAGAATCATATTGTCTAAATTAATCAGTAAGATTTGAGATAATTAACGAGTTAACAGAAGCAACAATAGCAATAAGAAAGCGAGAAAATGAAAGTAAAAGAAACTAATTTAAGAATTGGGGTTCCAAGACTAGTAGTCAACGAAACCAACAAGAGTAAGTCAAGCTGCAGTAAATTAAGAACGTAAAAGGAATGGAGAACACTCATTAGTGAGATGGCGAAGAAGTAGAAGCCATCATTGCCTAGAGAAAACCCAGAAAATAACAGTATTTTCATGAAAGATTTACTAAAAACTTAAAAAACATCAATGAAAAATATCCCATAAGAGAAGAATCTCAGATTAACTCCAAAAAAGAATATTCTTTTCTCCAAATACTTGGAATCTACTAGCCTGCACATTCAAGAAACAAGAGATATATCTGAATCAGGATCATAGCATTCTATTACTCCTAGTCAACAGAATCAAGGAAGTGAATCAGGATCGTCAACTCAGCGAAACTACAATACTACCGTTCTGAACATATCTAAACTAAGTGATATGATAGTGTAGCAAAAACAAATGGAGTAGTTACTAACTCCAAGAGGAAAGCAGCAGACAGAATCTGAGAAAAAAAGAAATTGTCAAAGTGCACAATCAAAAAATGAAGTTAGAGCGAACAGCGAAGAAAAGGTGCTCGAAGATAAATCAAGTAGATGTTCTAGAAGAAAAGGAGAAGAAGAATAAGTATTAGAAGGATGTATGCCGAAATATTTTAATTCTAAGAGTTAAGAGTAGTAGCCTTTTCCCCCAGCGAAAGAAATCAAAGAAACGCTAGAAGAAAACAAAATTAAAAGAAGGTTTTTTATTTCTACACCGATTGGTCAGAAATCAGAGGGCAGAATAGGTTAGAAAGGAAAATCAATCTTCACTGAAAATAACGAATAAGATAAATAACTTAGAAGTTAAAAAGGAGATTATTATTATAGCTAGCACCTTCATAGCCGAAATCCTCCTGAGAGAGCTCGCCTTACGCTGTTCTCGAATTGGTTTGCGGAGAGAGATAAAACTACAAAGAGTTGTCATAACAACACAACTTCAGATAATGATTAGGGATAACTGAATAATTGTGAGTTTTTTCCTGAGAATGACGGATCGGAAACAAGCAATAATAACAACTTGAGTAATGCGAAGATATCGTCGATGACGAGTGAAGAAAGTGCTTGCTGTAGGGCAACATTAACCAGCACAGCGGATTTATCTTGTCTTGAGAGGGTACATACAGAGCCAACAAAGAAGGATAAGAAGAAAGTTGTTGTAGTTGTTAATTCATCTGTTATGTAGCAAGTTAGCACTCCAAGGATAACTGATGTTGGTAGGAATTAGGATAAGAAAAATACTAATAATAAAAATAATTCTGTACATTCTGAGAGAGTTTCATTTAATCTTAACGTAAAATCTTCCCCATAAATATTACTCAATTAATCACATACGGCAAGACACTTCGAATCTCATGGTTCAGTTTACTCATAGCACAGTAGCAATAGCAAGAATGTTGAAAACAATCTAAATCAAAGTAATTCTGATTTTTCTGATGGGCTTTAAACATGGGGTCTTTGCTAGGACTATTGGGTGATGGATAAAAAAGAATTCAAAAGTAATGCATCAGTAGGATATGCGAATGCAAGATAGGAATTGCTGCTTGTGAAGAAATCAGATTGGAGTCTTTGGGAAGCGATCGAAAAACCAAGAAGATAAAAGGTTTAAAAAATCAAAAATATTCAGTAAAAAGATACCAAAAGTTAAAGTCTCATGGAAACAGGAAGGGAACTAGAACATTAGTGTATTATTGAAGATAATTTAATAGGGTTAACAACCATGGAAATCAATTCTTTCGAAGCATTTTAAGCTGAAATCCGTGTATCTCAGGTGAATAATAAATGCAAGAAAGTACTTGCTGGGCAGCTTTATTAGAACTCCAAAACTGTAGGAGTTGTTAGAGAATGGGGATGCTATGGGAATCTCAGTGAAATGCTCAGTGTATCAGGGTTGCTGAATGAAAAAATCATATCTGTTATTTTCAAGAATTTCTTGTAGATTTTGATAGAAACCATTCGAGAAACTGGATGGATGGTTAGGTTAGATCATTGCTCAATACACTTCGATGCAAATTGCTAAGTAATTCTTGGGTTGAATATAGGAACTGCTATGAATGTGGATCTCTCGTTTTTATAATATATTTCGAATATCCACTAATCTTAGTCTTGTTTTGAAATTGAATCCTTGCAACATCTTGAGTAGAAAAGTCAGATGGTTTCAGAGGAACAGGAGGTGATTTCTCCAGTGGGTTCGGAAGATTAATAAATTCCAAATAGAGATTCTTCTGCTCCTTCTCATTAGTCATCTGAGATTTCTTTGAAAAAAACATCAAATGAACATTCTTAAATGCAAGGTTCATCATAAGAATCGATGAGAAATTTCATGGCAAATTGTAGAAAATATAACACCAAAAGTGATGAAAACATCTCAGCTACTGAACGAGGTTTCTCAGTCAGCAAAGCGTGTCACCTTGGTGAGGAGGATCTTGTTTTCGAATTAGGGTTCATAATACTCAAGAGTCTCATAGGCTAGGAGTATGTGCTTTTCAATAGAAATTACTTCTTTGCGAATACTCTAGGTCCAGCGTTTTCAAAGAATCTCAAGGAGAATCTACTGAAGAAATCATCAAATTGCTGTTTTTTTCATGATCTTAAAAAAACAGTCCAAAGTTCAGATGTCAATGCGTTCATCGATCTCAAACGAGCAAAGGAATTATGTGGTTTTTTAGAGAAAAACTGCTAAGAAAGTCTTCTGAAAATTCTCTGTGGATCTATGAAATACAAGAAAACTGAGAGGATTACACTTGAAAGAATGAAGGAGATGCTAGATGATGGATCTGAAACGATTTCTCAGCAGAAATAGACAATTCTTTTGAGACATCTTTTTGAGTAATTGAGAATCAAACAAAGTCTTTCCCAGAGAAACTCCGAGAATCATCTGAAACACGAGAAGACGCTTATGAGAATAGCTAAGACTTTATAAAAATCAGGAGGTGAAAAAGCTGATTTAGCTGGAAAAATTGCAAGATAAATTGCAATTAAGTTTTATATGCACACCAATGAAGTTCTTCAAGTACTTTCTGAAAAATCTTGATTCGGCAATAGTTTTCAGATCACTTAAATACTAATAAATTATTTCTTATTTTCGCTTTCGTTTTCTTGTTGACTCTCAATAGTGTAAATCTTTAAATTTAGGAACAAAATCTATATTCCCTCAGAATTAACTGCATTTCAAAAAATTATTGGAATAGTTTAAAAGATAAAAAAATAATTTGGATAAAATGATTAATTAATAATTAAATGGCAATATTGCACACATGCAAAGAAGAAGTACTTTACAGGATATAATAAATAAGATGAGGATTTATTGATTTGAGAAGAAGAGAAAGAAATAGAGAGAGATATAGGGACTAAGAAAGCAAAAAAGAGATACTTTACTACTGGAGAGATCAAAAGAAGATTTTTTCAAAATTGAAAACAGTGAAAGTATTTGTTATTAATCTTTTTTCAACAAAAGGAAGTATTGTTATTATCCTCCTCTTCAATTCCCTCTTCTGTTCCAATGCTATTCTTATTCAATTCTTCTAAATAGCAGAGGGAACTGGATGCTTTTCTTTTCAAAGTTTGATTACTGCAGAATTTGTTTACTTAGATATCCCTTTTATTTCCGATTTCATGTTGATTTGAAAAGCAAGTTATACTTGGTTTGGAATTCATATATTTTATTGGTTTTCTTTCACTTAAGACCTTTTCTATCGTGTATCTAATATACAAAGAATCATTCTTAGTATCAAAAATTGATTCCACTGATGCTTCGATTTCACGAATCTTAGAGGATTAAAAAATAAAAATTATTAACAAAACTGAAATGAAAATCATTAAGTACATTTTAATCTTTCATTTTAAGTTCTGCTGAGAAACCAATGTTGGATGCAGATTCTGACAGTGCAGACGAAATGGAATTGAAGGTTTTTGTGAGGATCTGAGAGTAGTTCTTAGATGTGAACATTCTGTGGAACAAGAATAAATAAGTTAGCAAAAAAGAATACTTTTGAAGTGATACAAAGATGTTTAAAATGTATTATCTTGTTCTTTAGCTCTTTGCTACAGTAAATAAATTGACTATTTAAATTGCTTACTCTTCAATTCCATTGTTGAGGACTGTCATCATGTATGTTTCCAAATCCCATTTTGTATAGATCAAAAACTTCTCATTCAAGAGCATTTCTTTTAGTTCAAATTCGCCTTCACTATTTCTCGAATAAGCATGTACAAAGCAGGGTTTCTACAATTAGGTCACATTTTAAACAGCACTTAGTTTAAATTGCCTACTTGAGAATGACTTTGTTTATTTAGGAAGATTATTTAGCATCGAATTCAGCAAAAAAACTGACTAAGAAAGTTCTGTATTGCTCTCAATAATATCGAACCTTTTGATGAAATGATAATAAGCTTCAAAAAAATAGATTTCAAAGGACAAAAGTATAAATCAAAATCAATCCTTTTAATAAAGCATAATCCTTAGAGTAAAAGAGTGTTGAATTATGAACTGTCCTGGCTGGAACAAATCAGTGGAAGAAATCAATAAAAAAGAGGAATTTAATTTTCCTGATTGAAATAAATAACAGGTTTAAAAAGACAGGAATAATGGGGGTTTTTGTTCAAATTTTGGAATAAATTATTGGTTACTTATTCATGAATAAGAGAAAAAAAGGGAAGAAGTTTATGGAAATATTGGGGGGAATTCTTAAAGTGGATGTTAAAATAGAGCTATTATTTTCAAGAAATTTTTTGCTTACGGATTAGATGGAGAAGGTGAAGGTGAAGATGGTAGGAAAGATTAGGAATCAATGAGGTGAAGAAGCAAACAATTCTGTTTGCGGTGGTGTTCGAGATACTCTACACGTTTTAGCTCTCTGATTGTTGAAAGAATGCTGAAATCAGAATCATTCTGAACTTATTGTTGCAAGGTCTTTTCGTTTTTTAGAGACTGCTGAGCGAGGAGGGTTTCGTTGCAAATCCATATTTACTAAATAAAAAAATGAAAAAATGTTTAAGAATTTTTCAGTTTTAGCAAAAAAACAATTGAATATGAAGAGAGAAAAAATGAGGTAAAAATGGCATTTGTTTTAATGAAAAATGAGGTAAAAATGGTATCTGTTTTAGTGAAATTAAGAGCGTCGGCCTTGGCATAGATCAGGTTGATTGTGAAGCGAAGGCTTTTGGGATTGTGGAGTCAAATCAACTGACCTAAATTAAGGATAAATCCAAAAACTGAGGGATATATTATGATTACCCCCGATTCTATCATACAGAAATGTTTCCTTTTAGTGGATTTCTAGTCAGAGGTTTCCCTGCTTAACATGACTTAACATTACGATTGGTATTATTCCTTTATTAAACCTTAAATATTTTGGTTTTTCTTGGGGAGGAGTGCACTTGAAAATCATAATAAACATGATCTTACTCCCTCTAGAAACCAGTCACTTATTTTTAATAATCTCAAAATTGAGAAAGCAATAATAGTGATAGTTAAGTGATCTGCGTAGGTCACTTAGCTATCACTTAATTTTGTGTGTGTCTGGTTTTAAAAAGAGATTACTTCTCTTGAGTAATAAATTTATCCACTTATATTGGGTTTTTTTGTTGCTTTTCTTGTAATAGTTAGCTGAATATTGCTTAAAAAGTAGGAAAACGTAATCTTATCGCTTAAAAAAGTTTGCTTACATGTTTTGAAAATGGGGAGAAAGGCTTGCATCTAGGCTGCGAAATCAATGTTGTTGTTGATAAAAGTGAAGGAGAAACCGAGAAATCTGGAACTGTAGTTGAAGGCATCGTCATATTGCCCATTGAAGTTGAGAGAGAATTAGACTAAAACTGACGAATACCATCAGAAACTCTAGGGCCTCTAGTATTTTAGGAGTATTCTTCATCTTTAAGTTCAGTTTACAATACGAGATTGTGTTCCTTTTTAACTTTCTTTTAAAGCAATGGTTATCTGACTTGAGTTACTTCAGGGATAAAGATCTATTAATAATGTTCCTGAGCTTTCCTGGTATTAACAGGAATAGTTGAACATGATCTATATGATACAACACAATCAGACAAGGTGTCTTATGATTTAGAAGAACATTAAGACTTATGTGATTTTAGAGATTTTTGATGTTAAAAAGTGTTTGAAGAAATTGTTTCTTAGATAATTATGGAGAAATGTTAAGGATGGATCATTATTTGGGAGCTCTATTTGGTAGTCATTAGATTTGAGCTTGCCTTATGGAATACTTTGTTGAAAGAACCTAGAAAGAACGACTGTCAGAAAGGTCAGAAACAGCTATGAATAAATTATGTTTTTTTAGTAAATTTAGATTTGTTTTTATCAAATTAAAGTAATAGAATACATCGATCACACTTAATTCATCACAAACCTTGGATAATAGTATTCCAAAATTGAAGAGTCAATTTACAAAGTGTCCAGCCTTCTTAATATTTTTTCCCTCCACACGAATAAATCGCATTCTCAATTCAAGAAATAAGCAAGTAACAATTTATTCTTTGAGTTTTCGATCCCCCTCTCAATCCTCTCAGTAAACCAAGATATTATCCTTATATGCTATTAACTCTATTGGAAATGCAGTTTTATGAGCTTCTTTTATCGAATTATCAAATAGGTTAATCAGTATCCCAAGGAAAATTTCTTCAGAAATTTCTATTCCAAAAACACAAAAATTAATCCCATCAAATGTCAAAGTTCTCCCTCTTAAAAAAGCTGTTCTTTTTTCATCTAAGAAGCAGATTACTGCTTTTCAAAGACTTTTTTTGTCTTGCATCAGGATTTGATTACTTTCAAGCCACCCTGTAATTAGATAATTATCTTAATTTAAAATCAGTGTAAATTTATTTCTGGAATCTCAACCAGCCAACTATGCTTCATAATGTCTATTTCGTTCAAAACATCAATTCATTTTCTTCACGTATGTCTAATGATTCTTAAGGTAGCTGCAGATAGATCATGTTCTTTTTTACCGTTTATTCTGAAAAAATCCTATTTTTCTCTAAGTTTACTGTTTATCCTAGTTTATCACTCAAAAATGAAAAAATAATGTTTTAAATCAAAAATAAAATCTGAAAAAAATACCAAAATGAAGAGGCTTCCAATAATAACTTTCAGTACTTTTCTTTTTCCCTTTTACCCTCACTAGACCATTTTTTCCTTATTTGAAAGGACAAAACTAAATATTGCTTTTCTTAATTTTTGCACTGGCTTTGGTTAACCTAAACAATTCTACATCGAAATGTGCACTGGCTTTCCATCCAATAATTTTGAATTTTTAATCAAATTTCCTATCTACTCCCATAAAGCCAGTGCGCGGCCAGCTCTTTCTCTGGCTGATATAATTATCTGAGTGGTCGAAAAAGAGGATGATTTGTGCTTGAACGGGAAAAGCATAATAATCATGAAAGCTAGCTGCACAGACAGATCAGACAAAAAACACAAATGTTGTTTGTTTAATACATCATTTTGCTTATTGTTTGGGGAATCTGATCCGTCTCTGATTTAAGGTTATAAAAAAGCAAATAAATAATTTATACAAAGGAGCACTTACAACAAGAGCTATTTCTGGGAAATACATACCCACAGGAATCGAATAATGTTGTTTTAGATTACAAACAAACAAAAAAAGAAGTTAATTTATTGTAAGATGAACTTTTCAGGTAAATATTATTATTTTTACCAATTAATTTGACGTTCAATCTAAGAAATTGATGAATAAGCAATTAGAATCATTGAAAATAAGATAGATAATCAATCCATCCAGCTCCCCAATTATCCGTCTATCTCCTTTAATCTCTCCAAAAATCAGTAAATATTTATTAAATACCCCGCTGGGTTAGATTTCCAAATAAAGTTAATAAAAGATTCGATTTCTATTTTCTTTTAGCTATGCTACTATTTATAAGTAGTGTCTTGATTGAGTTAATTCATTGGAATTATGCCATATTTGAAAATATTCTACTATTAAATATATTTCCAATTGTTTTTCTTCTCAATTCAGAAAGTTACAGCCCTATTCATTTAGAATTAACTTTTACTATTTAAATTTCTTTTTATCTACTAAATATCTGATACTCAAGGATTTGAAAAAATCTAAAAATTTTTTGAAAAAAAAGGGTTAAAATCATGATATTACTATTTTTTCTTTGTGTTAATACTTTGAGATAGGCTTTTGACTGCGCATGTCTCCTTCCTTTGGCTTCTAACATCACGATTCATCTTAATAATATAATCGTTGTAGTAGTTTTGGATATTCATTGCAATATTTTAAAATATTTCGCTCTCCAGATTTCAAGGGATCATACAAATAATTCTAAACATTCTAAACCCAAATGAATTTCTTTGCATTTTCGTTTAAGGAACTATTAGTGATTCTGCAACTTCAGTATTCTTATGGCTTACTTCTGCATAAAAAATAACAAAAGTTTAGAAATATTATTTAGCAACTTTCATTTTGCAAAATAAATCAATTTTGTTGATTTTAAAAACTCACTTTTAATGAAGTACTCATAAAAAAAAAAATTAGAAGGTTATTCGGTATCTCTACCTTCTACTCCTACAGTCAGTTGTCATAATGTTGTTTAGCACATTTCACACACAGGCAGAAAATATAATAATTGCAATGTCAAGTGTATTTTAATTCATTAGTTTTGCATTGTCCAAAATAGAAATGACGATATCATTGATCTATCTTGGTGATTTGCTATTTGAACTTCTTACTCGTTTCTCTGCTTTAGATGTTGGGCTTGCATTATGGATTTTATTAAGAAAATAAGTGAAACACCACATTAATAGAATTCTAGAGGTTTTCCAAGAAATTCTCAAAAAAATTCTTGTTTTGAAGTTTCTCTTCAATATTGTCCTTTGTGTATTCGAAGAGCTTTATGTTCGCTTGTGAAGGATTCTCTTTGTTAAAGGAAACAAATTAATCATACTGTTTTCTAAGATTTATTTCTAACTCATTTCTTTTTTTTTAAGAAACTTTGATACTTCGATTTCTAGGATAATTAGTGTTCTGTATCAAAGAATTACTAAAAGATATTCGTTGTGCTATTATTCGTGATCAACTGATTTTAGAGTGTTTTTATTATTCCAGCTTCAAATTTTTGTTTTCTGAATGATCTGAGAGATTCTATCAAAAGAATCATTATCTACATCCTTCATGGATTTGAACTCTTGAATCTGAAAGTTGATATCCTCATTCTCGCAGGGTGATCAGTTTAAGATAAATTTATTTTGATCAGGTAAAGCAAGTTTACTGCCTATTAAGATGATTCTTTCTTTCTTCATGGTGATGCACCTGCTGCAAATCGTACTGTAATCAACATTCTAAATGTCTGCGGAGAAGTAATCTGCAGAGAGAGAAAAGAGCTCTTAGAGCATTTTAATTTGACTTTGAATCAATCAGTTTCGTTAGTTCATTTTTTTAGTTATTTGTTCTTCTTCTTTTTTTATTGGCTAGTCGAAAAGATACTTTATGAATAGAAAAAATAGCACTTGATAGAGTTTGTGATTTACTTTGGTGAGTAGATAGATTAATGTAGGCATGATGGGTTAAAGTACATTTAAAAAGAATAAGGGATATTTGATATTAATAAGTTGATTATTCGCTTTTTTAAATAGCTCTTTGAAATTGGATTATTTTAGTAACAAAAAGAAAGCACGAAAGAAATGAAAATTTAATTAAATTGACTGATCGGATTTATATGTATTTTTTTAGCAGAATAGGAAAATTTTAGAGGAAAAGGCTATGCTCTGAATTCTGAATTGAATCTACTTTTTTCTTTATCATAAATATTTTTGTTTTTTTAATAAAAGCTAAATGAATTCATCAACTTTCAATGAAAACAAGCAATCAATACACCCAGAATCTCTTAACTTAGACTATTTATCTTCTCTCTCTCTCTCTGTACCTTCTAATCCTGCAAATTCAGTTAAGACCAATTTTTTTAGTACATTTCACGCACAGGTCGAAATTGCAGGAAGGACAATGCCAAGTGTATTTTACTCCCTGCGTTTTGCATTGATCACATTATGAAATGCCTAATATAGATAATAATCTAAGGTTAGGAGTTGTGAAGACAAGCTTGTGTTCATGGTATGGAACTTATTTGACCGATTTCACAAACGTACACAGCACATCGTCGAATAATGGATAATCGTTTTCGATTTATTACCTACCTTACTGCTTTTGCTATCTGGCGTAACTTTTCTATGCACAAGAGAAGCACAAATCAAAATCACAGTCCTTGCAGCGCCAAGAATAGCTTAGACATTCCTTACAAACATTACAGCAAAAGGCATTTCCAAATTCCCTCATGTCTGAGAAAACTAATCTATGCTCATGGTCTGAGAATTTGCTTATTGACTAGACAAAAACATCTTTGATTGAAGTGCTATCCTTAAGTTCATCTTTCAAGCTATCGATTACTCCATTATCGGTTTGCGATCTTGACTACAATTGAACGATTTACCCTTGCAATGATTTGATTTTCTCCTCTCTATTTTTGACTTATTCAGTTTTTTAGTTCACAGTGGATTGAAGAGAATTGTTCTCCTGCATAAGCTACTTAGATTCTTGTTCTACCTAGGAGATTTTTTGCTAGAGCTTCTCGTTGGTTTCTGAGTTTTAGCTGCTTAGCTGAGATTATTGCTAACATTAGCTAAGGTTCGAAGAAAATACCTAACTAATTGAATTCTCTAGGTTTTTCAAAATCATTTCATACGATGTGTTATTTTGAAGCTTCTACTCTAGAGTTTTCTTGGTGTTTTCGAAGAGCTTTATGTTCGATGATGAGGAATTCTCTTTGATGAAGGAAACAAACTAATCGGATAGTTTCGTGAATGTTTGATTCTGCCCTAACTCTTTTTTCAGGAAACTCTGGAATTTTGATTTTTATGATACTTAGTCGTATGCCTGACAGAATTAATTGAGAATATTAGCTGTGTCATTATTGAAGATCAACTGTTTTTAGAGCTTATTGATGTCAGCTTCGAATTTTTGTTTTATTTTCTGGATGATTTTGGAGATCGCCTCAGAGTTATCCTTTTAATTATCCGCAGAGAAGAAATCTTGTATTTGAAAGTGGATATCCTCATTCTCGCAGAGTGGCCAGTTTAGGATAACTTTATCTTGATCAGACAAAGCGAGTTTACTGTCGATTAAGATGACATTTTTTCTCTTCATAGTGATGCACCGGTTGCAGATCAGACTGTAATCAACATTTTGAATATCGGCACAGAAATAATCCGCAAACAGAGTAGGGTGCTTAGAACACTTTAACTTGACTTCAAATCCGTCTATTTAGTTCATATTTATTCAAGTTATTTCTTCTTTTTTTTTTTTGTAATCTATCAGATTAATTATTATTATTATTCTTCTTTAAGAGCTTATGATTTTTTCTCTCTCCAATGCTTAAAAATATCTTCTCCTATAAGAACAAAAAAAAATCTAAAGGAATTGAGAAATAGATACTATAGTTATTATTAAAAATATTTGATAATTTCACTTGTCATGTTTCTTTATTACTTTTACTTTTCTTTCTTTTACTTGCTTTATTTCTGGATTGTATTCAATTTATTGAATTTATTATGGATGAAGCTCCGCTTCCTGGCTCTTCGAGCCTTAATTTTCTTCAATTTCTTATTAAAATTTTAAAGGATTTTTTTTATCAAAGTTTATTTCTTCTTCTTGTTCTTCTTCTTCTTCTTTTGTTATTAGCTTGTTCAAAATATACTTTATTATTCTTTATTATTAGAAAAAATAGCACTTGATAGAGTTTGTGATTTACTTTGGTTAGTAGATAGATTAATATGAATATGAAAGGTTAAAGTGCATTTTATTAGAAAAAAGGGATTTCAAATTAATAAGTTGATATTTCGCTTTTTTTTTAAACAGCTACTTGAATTTTGCTTATTTTAGTACAAGAAAAATAGTCAATTTTGTTTAAAAGATTTTTAACCCTTGGAAAACTGTTTCGGGCATTCTAAAATGAACGCTTTTACCTGCAACAACAACAAAAATCAATAAGCAAATGACAATTTGATTAAATTGACTGATCGAATTGATAAGTATTTTTTTTAGCAGAATAGGAAAATATTAGAGGAAAGGGTAACCTCTGAATTGAATCTACTTTTTTCTTTATCCTAAATATTTTTTGAATAAAAACTTAATGAATTCATCAACTATCAATGAAAACAAATACAACACAACACAAAATATCTTAATTTAGAGTACCTCTCTTCTCTCTCTCTTTCTCTCTCTACCTTCTAATCCTTCATAGTCAGTTTAGCATATTTTTTTTAACACACTTCACACACAGATCGAATTTGCAAGCAGGACAATGCCAAGAATATTTTATTCCCATCGTTTTGCATTGATCACAAACTGAAATGCCTAAAAACGTTTGTCTAAGGCTAGGAGTTGAGAAGAAGACCTTGTGTTCATGGTTGGAAACTTATCTGATCGATTTCACAAACGTACACAGCACATCGTCGAATAACGGATAATCGTTTTCGATTTCTTACCTACCTTACTACTTCTGCTATTTGGAATAGCTTTTTTATGCACAAGGGAAGCACAAATCAAAATCACAGTCACTGCAGCGCCACGAATAGCTTAGACTTTCCTTACAAACATTACAACAACACCTTTTTCCAAATTCCCTCATGTCTGAGAAAACTAATCTGTGCTCATGGTCTGAGAATTTGCTTATTGACTTGATAAAAACGTCTTTGATTGAAGTGCTATCCTTAAGTTCATCTTTCAAGCTATCGATTACTCCATTATCGGTTTGCGATCTTGACTACAATTGAATGATTTACCCTTGCAATGTTTTGATTTTCTCCTCTCTATTTTTGACTTATTCAGTTTTTTAGTTCACTATGGATTGAAGAGAGTTGTTCTCCTGCATAAGCTACTTAGATTCTTGTTCTATCAAGGAGATTTGCTGCAGCAGCTTCTCATTGGTTTCTGAGTTTTAGCTGCTTAGCTGAGATTATTGCTAACATTAGCTAAGATTCGAAGAAAATACCTAACTAATTGAATTCTCTAGGTTTTTCAAAATCGTTTCATACGATGTGTTATTTTGAAGCTTCTCCTCTAGAGTTTTCTTGGTGTTTTCGAAGAGCTTTATGTTTGCTGATGAGGAATTCTCTTTGATGAAGGAAACAAACTAATCGGATAGTTTTGTGAATGTTTAATTCTGTCCTAACTCTTTTTTCAAGAAACTCTGGAATTTGGCCTTTTATGATACTTAATCATATGCCTAACAGAATTAATTGAGAATGTTAGCTGTGTTATTATTGAAGATCAAGTGTTTTTAGAGTTTATTGATATCAGCTTCGAATTTTTGTTTTAGGCTCTGGATGATTTTGGAGATGGCCTCAGAGTTATCCTTCTGATTATCCGCAGAGAGGAAATCTTGAATTTGAAAGTGGATTTCCTCATTCTCGCAGAGTGGCCAGTTTAGGATAATTTTATCTTGATCAGACAAAGCGAGTTTACTGTCGATTAAGATGAAGTTTTTTCTCTTCATAGTGATGCAACGGCTGCAGATCAAACTGAAATCAGCGTTCTGAATATCCGCGCAGAAATAATCTGCGAACAGAGTAGGGTGCTTAGAGCACTTTAACTTGACTTCAAATCCTTCTATTTAGTTCATTTATAATAGTTATTTCTTCTTTTTTATTTAATCTATCAGATTAATTATTATTATTCTTAGAGCTTTTGTTTTTTCTCTCTCCACTGTTTTAAAATATCTTTTCCTATATTAACAGGTATAATTCTAAAGGAATTGAGAAAGAGATACTTTGCTAGGGTTGTGAGGGAAGAATCGATGGATAACTGGATGGCTATGAAAGTAGTTTATTTAACAAATAAGGAATTTGCAATAAAAATTAGGTGAATATTTTTATTTCAGCTTTTCCTTCCTCTCTTTACAATTCCTTACTTTTAAAGCTGAAAAAAGGCTTCGACAAATATGTAGATAAAAACACTCTAAGGAAAGATTTTAGAAAATTCAAAAGAAATTTATTTAATAAGGATTTACAAAAAAAAAATGGAGGTAGCAGAAGACTCTAAATTGAATAGAACTGCCTTAAAGTTTATTTCATATTCTCCATTGAAAATTATTAAGAAAAACAAATACACAAAAAAGTTAATTACGTTTTAATAATTGTTTTAGGCTTTTGGCGATATTATGAATTAGAGCAGATGGGTTCTAATATCAATATTCACTTTGCTTGCTTGCTATTAGTAATATATTTAGGAATTGTGTCGTGGAATCAAACAATTATTAATTCACTTCCTGTCACACACACCAATCGAAAGAGTTCAATAGAAGAGAGGAGAATCCCAAAAAGTGGAAAAATATTTTTTGATATGTAACAACTTGGTGGTGGCGGTGGTGAAGACAACCCCGAATTCAGAGAGTGTGTCTTGATCAGCGATGAGTTGATGATCAAGTAAGATTTCAAATCTTCTCTGTAGAGGCTAACTGAAGCTAAGAGAATTCTCGAGCGAGTTAACAAAATAGTCGACAACGATTTCAATGCTAGAGCTGCACTTCTCGCGATCCAAAGTGGGCAAGGAGAAGAAGCTCTAAAGCTAACAGAAATGGTGAATCTAACTAGTCCAGGGACATTACTGATC
>Ga0302271_10001578_pt1 | contig 21735 bp, 13 predicted proteins | sample III_Bog_N1_1_FD_198767 | JGI IMG/M metagenome (GOLD analysis project Ga0302271, IMG submission 198767) | Peat permafrost microbial communities from Stordalen Mire near Abisko, Sweden - III_Bog_N1_1 | ecosystem: Environmental > Terrestrial > Soil > Wetlands > Peat | place: Sweden: Abisko... | reverse complement strand
TTTAGCTTATCTACGTTAAAAGCTGGTTACTTTGGAGCAGCAGGGATCGTGTAATTCTGTTGCTTGTCAGGTTAAATCAGCGTAGGATGAGATGGATGCAGTGAAAAATTCTCTATGTTGTTTTCTACTTGAATTAGCTATCTTGTTTTATCAACTGCAGCACTTTAAAACTACGAGAACACATTGTTTGCTTCTTCATTATTGTTGGCCTGTGCCTTCCACATCTCAAAAGGATCCATGGGTTTCTACAAATCCAAATTATGTTTATTATTTTTTATTTTAAAATTCTAATGATGATTCTAATGCTTAGGGCTAGATACACCTTCGTTTTCATCTGCTGGTAGGAAATCATTTGAATCAAGACTCTATTCACCAGCTTCGAGGACGCCATCATCAAACTGATCATGAAAATCCAAGTGTTCGGGAGCACCCTGCTTATCTTAAATCGATTACACTTTCTGTTGCTATTCTTATTAGGAATATTTAGATTTTTTAGAAGCATTGGAGGGTGTATTTCCTGCATTATTACTATCAAAATAATTTCCTTCTCTGTTATTCAGTTTATTACCATTAATGCTGGATACATTATTGTTAGGATTAATTTTTTTAGTCAACGGCAAAGAGTTAAAGAGACTTGTAGATGATGCAGTCATGTTTGCAGAGGAAGCCAAAGCTTCTGTTAGATTTGGATCAAGAGACAATGGCAATTTAAGCCCGCAGACGTTCACGGAGTAGTTAAAGTATTAAAATACATTAAATGTTTTGAAAGTATCATTCAAATAAGGAGTGTCTTTGATGTGTCGAATTAGAGAACTAGGCAACGAAGGAATCAATGAAGAAAATTGAATTGTTGTTTCAGTAATTTATGTGCATCTATGAAAGAATCTAGTCAACCCATTGTAAAGGATTTCAAGCTACGAATCTTAAGTTTCGAAGAATGTGGAAAGTAATTCCTTATCAAACTGTTTTGAATTGAAATTAGTCGAAAGTTTGAATGTCCTGTAGAGATGCATGGACAGGCATAAGATACAAAACATTTCATCCAGCACACACAATGCTATGCAAGCTTGCATGTTCCATAACTGCCCGAGCAAGAGTAAATTATTCTACACGAATTTCAGGAGATTATTCAAGAAAGCAAAGAGATCTATGATTAACTGTGGCTCTAAGGGCTTGAATTATTTCGATGCACTCTTCATAAATGGATTGGGTGAGAAGTTTCCTTCGAAATAAGAGCTGTATTTTTATTAAAGTTTCAGCTTTTCACGAAGTAATGCTGTGTAATTAATAATTAGTTTAATAGTAAACTAAGTTCTTTTGAGATCTTTTGGGAGTTTGCTGTTTCCCTTCAAAAGTTCCTTCCATTGGTTGGAGACTTCACTGAGCAGTTCTTCAGGCTTTGCGTTAAGCACTGAGACACTTGGACCCTTTTTGAAATAATTATGCAAAAGAATCAGCATCTTCAAATTCACAACTGCATTAATTTTGTGTTTCTTCCAATGATTTAGCAACAAATTGTAGAACTTATCAACTTTCTAAGGTTTTTTCCATGCTTTTTGCAGTAACTTCAAAAGATACTCCTACTTTGGACCATACTCATTCACTTGAAGTGCTCCGACAACTTTGAAACATACACAAAATAGGATAATTAATATTAAAGAATCTTAAAATCTTATTATATTTAATATCTTGTTGTTTTGAATGCTTTTAAGATTAAAAAAATGAAGTTTGATTATGAATTAAATGGTTGTCTTTTACTCCACCCTTGAGTATCGAAGAATGCACCTGTGATCTTTGTCTATAAGATCTAATACCAACTTGCTTTGGCTTCTTTGAGACCATCTTTAGCAAAAATAAATGAATCTATCTTTCCATCCGTTTCTTCTTCGAATTTTAAATCCTGTGTAATTGACTTTATCAATTCTACTGCAGATGGTCGATCACTTGGGGAAACTGATAACATTTTACTCAACAACCCCTTGAATTCATCTGTCGTTGCGGGTATCTCTGGCCATCGAAAGGTACTTGATATTGCCCCTAAAGATGACTCAAATGGAGGCTTCTTGAAGCATAAAATATATCCTAAAACTCCTAATGCAAAAATATCCACTTTTTCTGCAAGTGGCTGATCTCGAAAGAGCGATGGTTCTAGTTATTCAGGTGATCTATACATTGGAGTTGTGTTGCGATTAACCTCTTCAAGCAATGGCTAAACCGCAGAAGCTCCAATTTTAGGTAGTAAATTATTTGTAACAGATCCTAAATCGCAAATCTTATAACTCCCATTTTCTGATAGGAGAATATTCTCTAGTTTTATATCTCTATGAGCTAAACCTTTTGCGTGGATATGTTCAAGTCCATGTGAAACCTATAAAATGACTCTCAAAACCTATTACTCAGAAAGCTACTGTTTCGGTGTGAGTTTCATAATATCCACTAAAGAACCTTTGGGACAATTTTCAAGTAAAAGTACGCCAACATCAATTTCAGGTACCTCCTGTGCTCCCCAGAAAGTGATGATATGCGCATGAGGACAAAGACTCTCAAAGTATCTCCATTCATTCTGAAACGACGCTTTGGATGGCTCATAGGCGAGGTTTGAGATTTTAGCTACGCACTGAGGATCTGTTGTGGAGTAAACGTTGGCGAAAGCTCCTTTTGCTAGTTCATTTTTGAGGATGATTTCCTCTCCTCCTTTGAATTGTACTTTAAGGTTCTTGTATGAGTTAGCCTTCATTTTATTATGAAACTTTGAGAAAGAAGAAGAAAAGAACCTTTTTGGAAGCTTGCGAAGAGAGAGAGTGGAAATCTATTTTTTAATCTTCTAATGCTTGTTAGATTAACCAAGGAAGAGAGAGAGACTAATTAGGTGAAGAATCTCACCTTAACTAGATATTATTAAAACAGCTCAAGAAATCCACAAATCGTGTAAAGCTACTTAAAATTCTGGATAAAAGTTGAAAGTCCAAAATATTTCAGAAGTTCAATAATATTTAAAGAAAACAAAAGAGGCAAGAAAAAAACATGTAGACTAAAATAGCAAGAAAAAAAAGAAATCTTAAGGATTAGTAAAGATTAATAACATAGAATTTTTCAAGTTTTAACAGGACATCAGAGAAACAATAACTAAACTAATTTTTTCGTTTTTCAAAGTAAATGAATTTTCACTCGTATTGTGCTGCTTGTTATTTCTGCAAGCTATTTTGCATCTAATCTCCAAAACTATTGTGATTTTCAAAGCAATTGTTCATAGAAAGATCGGATACATTAGCATTGTTATTTGGACCATTGTAGTCTGTAAGATTGCTGTCATCTATGTTCGAATTTAGATTTTAATGACTACCGATTTAATCGTCATTATTATTAATACTATTTGCAAAGTAATCAGCTAGAGTCAATTTATTCTTTGAGTTTTTCTTTCCTGCCATAGCAATTGAATTAATTTAGTTGATATTCATTTGCATAGATATTTCATCTAGGATTGTACTCTCTTCTTTCATAATGCTAGTAGTATTTGGCTTGGATTGATTTCTAGAAACATTTTAACAGCTCTCATCCAGTAATTATCTTTGAGAAATGTTATCATTGTTTTGATTTATCTTGAAGATATTAAAAGAATCAAGACAATCTGAGTAAGAAATCGCTGAGAAATTTTTCTCAGCTGGCATCAATCCGCTTGGATATTGAGTTCGCTAAATATCACTATGCAAATCAATCGAGATGTCCTTTTTGACTGATAATTCTTATTAATTAGGGGAATCTTCTGGGTTGCTGTTTTCGTGTTTGCCATTTTTATTCTCGTTCTATTAATTCGCGTCGGGATTTTTAGCATTATCATTGTCTGTCCTCCTATCCAAAGGCAAAGAGTCTTCAAATACTAAATCTTTCTCTTTAATTAGATTCAATGCCTTAGCAGTTTTCGGTAATAATGAGTTCGCTTGCAAATTAATTATCCGACAAGAAGGTGAAGAATGCATGGGTGGTTCACAAACCCTTGCTATTGTGACTAACTAAGCACTTTAAGCACTTTTCAGCTCAAGTGGACTGAATTTACTTGGGTTTCTGAAATTTAGTTTCTTTAGATCATTGACATTTTAATTTTCAAGTTGAGCAACTTCTTTCAGATATTTGTTCACAACTTTTTAGATTGAATTCTTACTTTAGTTCTTTGCTAACTAAGGTGTCCCTATTGTCTCACTGTGAAGCTTCATGGTCTGCTAGTTTTTCAAGTGAGACTAAAGAAGCAATCTCTTTTTCTCTTCTCGACTGATTCCCATGAGTTTTAATTAATATTGCAGATTATTGAATGGAAAGTAAATCTCATAATTCTTCATGACTTCAAACCCATCAACTTAATCACCGAATTCACCTGAAAAGAAACTATCAATCTCATAGTCCTAAAAGCAGTCATTCTCACGAGAGGAACTAATCATCATCTGCTAACAGTTGTAATTATCTTAAGATCTTTGCTTCTGAAAAGGAGGATTCTCTTTCTGCTGATTAGGCAATCTTATTGTAGGCTCGAGCAAGGATTCTCTTCTTCGTTGGTTAGCGCTGTAGGGTAAGTTTTTTTGCATGGCTAAGAAACTAGAAGGTGTAAGTCTAGCTCTTTTTCTCCTCACAATCTTTTATTTTATCGAGTCTTCTTCACTTATTTTTTCTAAATTGTTTTTCCCAATCGGATTGAGGTTATTGAAGTTTCTATTGTTGTTGTTGGTGTTGTTTGAGTTGTCCATTTGGTATTTCATTTACCCTACGAGTTCAAAGATTTTCTCAAGAAGTACCTTATTATTGTTACTCTCATTGATACTATTATTACTAATACTGCTGTTTCCAGCCATTTGAGATGATTTATGCTCTTTACTGCGAGGTTAAAATGTTGGATTTATGACAGTATTTGTTTTACCTTTAGTAGCAAAACTAGGATTTTTAAAAATACTAGAGTCAAGAAGGAGGGTCGAATTTTTTTATCTAATTATTGGCTTCCTTCCCTTGCTATTAAAAGCCATTTATTCTTCAAATCCAAGCTGCTTTGCAGCTGAGAGCCCAAGAATCTAGCTATTCATGGAGTTCCTTGGTGTGTCACCTGATTTTTCTAGTTATTACTTGCTCTCAGTGAAAAGAATTAAGTTAGATGCAGTTTATGCGATATTCCCAAATAAGCCTTCTTCTTTGATTGGATTATGGCCATACCTGTTAAGCATTAAGATTCAAATTAGAAAAAGGTTTAACTAAACATGAAGATTTCTTTTTTTATTTTTCATTTGAATTCTAATAATTTTACTATGATAATTGTGCGGAAGTAGCTAAGAAAATAGATGCAGGCTTTCTCAAAGGTGAATTATTTTTTTCATGATACCTGTTATTGTTACTATGAATCGAGTATTTAGAATGCTTTCTGTCTTCATCTTCGTCTTCTTCTTTGACTTCTTCCATTGTGGAAGACTTCGCAGCTAATTATGAAGTTAATTTATTATAAGAATTAAAATTGTTTTGATTGGAATCTTTAATGGCTAAATGAAAACTACTATTATTATTGTTATTGTTAAAACTAGTATTATTGGTGGTATTGAAGTTCCCAAGTTCTTCAGGGTCATAAATCAAAGAATTCTATGGATGACTCATAATCATTTAAAACCCATGTGGTTTTGAGCTACGAATTATTTCTTCATTTTCAGACAGATATGAAAATTCTTTCTGCCTGATTTTGGTGATATTTGAAGTTTTTTGAAAATGTAACTGAGAACTTGAAATATCTGAATTTTCTTCATGAATTTCATCCGATTCTGGCAAACGTATGTGCTTCTAATCTTTGCTATTCTCCTCATCATCCTCTGATTCTTTCACAGTAGGATGATTCTCACTTGTTCCTTAGAAGGTAATCGAATACAACAAGTTTTCATCACCCATAACATTTGGATGATCAATATTCTCAGCTATGCATCGAAGTATTATTTCTTTATGAAATTCAATTTCCTCCTGTATTATCGAAGAATCTTTGACTTTCTTACGAGTATCGATTCTTTACCTTTCTTGATCAACGCTTTTGTTGGAGAGAAAAATGATTTTATCAGAGTTACATTTGTAGTGGATGAATGGGCAGTGGCTGATTAAATGTTGCGCACTACCACAAGAGTAGCATTTAATATCAAGAATAGAGTAATCTTAGTACAAAGCGATGCTATCTTTTATAGCACTGAATTACTCAAAGTCCTCGTTAAAATCTTTCAGCAATTCTAAGAAACTGTCTCTTTTAATCATCAAAAGAGTTGTGAATTCTTTAGATCTTACTGATGCACATCTAGGCTATCCAGTGAAAAAACTAATCTCACCAAAACATTATCCTTTCTTGAGTGTCAACAGTTATTTCTAGACTATCTTTTATCCAGACTCTGTTGTGTCGATGAAAAGCTAAACTGAACCTTTTTCGATGAAGAAAATCGAGCAATCATCAATGTCTCCTTCGTTGCAGATGATTTCCTCAGGTGTGCAGCAATATTCTTTGATTAATGGGATTATCCGTTGCTTTATCCGAGCACTGAAGTTCTTTCGGAATATTGAAGATTACTTCAAGACAATTTTATTGGCTTCGATGAGTAGATTCTCTCTGAGGGAATCCGAAAGCTGCTGGATAATTTTCTCTTCAGCTTCTGAGTCTCTTTCACTTGCTTCCCTCCAATAATAATCTAAATATTTCCTGATTCCATATTGCATTTGCTTATTCACATTCTTTTTACTCATATATGTGTTAATAACTTCCATTTTCTGTGCAATTTCCATTTCTTCTTGATTAAAATTCTCAAGAATATTTCCTATTGTATTCATAGAATACGCAAAGATTCCACAAGAAACTAACATCAATATCACGCAGACTGTTTTTTCGATAGCTGTAATCGGCAGGACATCTCCATATCCAACAGTTACCATTGTTACCATTGTAAAATAAAACGCTTCAATGTATTAATAGTACCATACAGTTTTAGGAATATCTCTTTTATCAAGCCAAGTCATTTCAAAGAACAATTCTTTCTCAAATTACGAAAGCATAATCCAGAAGCAAGAGATGAAATGACCAATAATCATAATTACTGATAATAGCTTAGCTAGATCCATAATCTAACGAGATCTTCTCGAAATAAAAAATTCTTCGAATTTACGAAATATCGCACTGTATCTTTAGATTTTCAAGATAAAAACCAACAAAAGCGATCGAGTCCACTCGCTTTGTTCCTCTTAGTATACTTGCATTATGTGAATCTATTTTAGGTTTTTTGTCAAAAAAACCAAATGAAATCAATAAAAAATGTAAAAAAACCCAATAATAATAGTATCCAAATTAAACTATTTAATTGATTTTTCTTTACTATGCAAGCTGTGAAGATGAAGAATTCCGCAGCCGAATATCTTTTCCAGTAATTTAAAATTATTGCTGATCTTTTTTTAATTAGTAGTCCTTTCTCGTAGTAACTTGAATTGATGTTTATGAGCACATCTAGGAAGACATAAATAGGTGCAAGAGTGATCATGAACCGATTTGTTGCCTCATCCAGCATACTGTAGAATGTCACATACAATGGGATAAATATGAGAAATGCTGCAATTAGCAGCATACTAACTAAATCCCATGCGATTTTAAAGAATGAGCTTGGATGAATCAGTGGTATCAACTCATCAATTTTTCTGAATAATCGTTTTCCACCATGACAAAAAATAGTCGATTTTATTAAGTTTATAAATGTGACATTGCTGTCAGATTCAGCTAAAATTTGATCGTCATCATTTTATTATTATTATTGTGAGCGTTGCTGCTCTTTAATATCAGTGGATGTCTCTCTACGTTTCTTCCGTGAGAAGAAAGAAGTATGAAAAAATGATTCTGTTTACTATTTCTTAAAGGAGTTAGTATTGCATGTACTTGTTTTGAAGTAATTACCAGCGATTATTGGTTACTGGTGCAGTTTGTTAACTGGCTAAAATATCCAGGCTTTGTCATCTATCATTTTAAACTATTAGTTAGTCATATTCCTAAACATACGCGATTTTGTTTAGTTCACTAGTCTCTGCGCTAGCATCTTCAATTTGATATTGAATATTATTTTCAAGAGACTTAACTTCTCTTCTTTTTTCTCTTCGATTGCTTCGATGGTCTACTCATATGGCTTGTCAAGTGACGTGTTAGCCAAATTGATCTATCCTTTGGTTTTGGTAGCTTTTAATACAATACTTTTAAGATTTAGATGGCTGGTTTAAGAATTGTTAAGGAATTTGGATTCCTTTGATTTATGCAACTAATCCGCTAAAGGAATGATATTACTGCTGAGGTTATTCTTGAGAAGAACAGCACTAGAGGTTTTATAAGAATTCTAGTTGTTCAGCTGAGGCTGGTTACGAGAATACTAAAGACTCAGAGTCTCCTCTGAGCTATTAATCATTTGGATTTTTTGGGTTAATAAACTTATCTACAAAAAGAAATCTGTAACAAAGCTTTGCCTAAATTCTTTCACTTTCCTCTTGCTTTAGAAAATAGCCCTCTCAAAAAATACAAAAAATGAATCTAACTAGGTTCGACAAAAATCATTTTCCACTTCCCATCATACAACATCTTTGTTTATTGAATCCATTTTTCTTTCAGAATGTTTAAGAATCTTAATAATGGATTGGCTTAGAATTGCAATTGAATTTAGATCAAATAGAATCTTTTATATTTGAAATTATTTGTATTTTTCGTTTGGGATAAATATCTCTTCAGACAAAAATGTTTTGATCTGCAAGTCAGCAACACATAAATTTTAAAGGATAAAAAGGATTCAGAAACCAATGAGCAACACGTAGCTACTTTGAAATAGTAGTCAATGAGTTCTAAAAACCATCATATTTTGTTTCTTTTTCAAGCAATTTTCATAACAATTTGTTATTTTTGTAAAGTTTTAAATAGCCTTCAAAGGAATATACCAGTAAAGAAGAAGTCACATTTTGATTTTATTTTCAGTTAGAATATCCTTAATTTTGTTTTTCTTCCCTTTCACAAAAATTTATCTAAAATAAAGAATAACTTGACCTTTCTTTTTTGCAGTATTTAATTAACTCATTTACTAGAAGAAGTACTGCATAAGAGCAGGCGTAAAGCGAAACCAAAGATAAATCTGAAATTAACAAGTTACTCCAATTTGGTTTGTGGGGAGGAGATCACACAAGAAATGAGTTTTGTTTCTGATTTTCTCTTATGTATTTTTGTTGTTTTATTAGGTATTAAAGAAGAAATACTCAGTAAATTATCAATATTTCAGGTGACATATTAAAGGAATTTGAATTTATTAAGTGGTTTCGAAAAGCAACAACTTGGTCATTTCTTCAAAAAGAAATAAGTAATTTTTGTTTACTTTTAACATTTCCCTTGATACCTCCAGTTGATTTTTTGTTTTTAAATAAAGCGGATTAAAATTACATTGCCTTCCATATGATTTCATCTAAAAAAAACTGAGGTATTTTAACTCATTTATTATTTTTTTTACTTGTATTGATTTCTTCCTAAAATTTGATTAAAGTACACAAAATAATACTTTGATTTTCAGCTAAATAAACATGTTACTGAGAAATCTTTCATTAGAATGATATTATTTTCATATTTGGCACAAAGTTTGCTTGTATCGGTGGAAGTGTGGGTGAATCAAGTTCTTTTAGAACCGACGATGGTGAAGACTATGACAATGATGATGCTTAAAATCTCTATTGAATTGAGGTATTACTTGGAGTAGGAGTATGTTTTTTATATTAAATAACAATCTCGGCATTTTGATCATTTTGAGAAGAAATTTTAAGTGGAGAGGGTAAATTAGAATTGTTATTATAGGATGTGGGAGGGTTACTAATATTGTCCTAATTATTATTTCCTTTGATGTTTGGAGATAGTTTAGATGCTCTACTAATCAAAATCGGTGGTGGCCTTGACAAACAAGATACTTCCATTTCCTCCTCTATCCGAGTTATTTTAATATTTCTAGATGTGTTGATTTTCTCTTTTTGTTCCTTCTTCTCAAGATGATAGTTCTCAACAATAAATTCCGGATTCGCTATTTCTCTACAACTTTCTCTTTTAATTTAACTAACTTTCTCAAGTTTTTTCTTATCAGAAGTATGTATTTTTGAATTTGGAGATCCGATAGAATTTTTAGTTTTCAATTATTTTTAATGTTAGTGTTTAAACCGCTATCTTAAATGGTTTCTATTCAGTAGCTCTATCCTCTTGAATTAATTAGCAACAGTTAATCTACTAGAATTCTTGATTTACTCTTGCATTTAAAGGAGATACGATAGATTATTGTCAGGAAAATAAATCATATAATTTTTCTAAATATCAAATGGCTCAAATTCAACAGCTACAGTTGATAATTTCAGCATATTTTCTCTTACTACACTTTCTTCTGCTAATATCCGCTTCATCAAAAATTCTCTTGATTCCTTAGATTCTTCTCGCTTGCAGTCTCTATCGCTGTTACTAATTCTCTTCATGTCTTTCTCTTCTTTATGTTCGAATTCTTCATTTTGTTTTTCCAATATCAAAGCTTGTTTTAAAGTAACTATCTTATTCAGCTAATCAGCTAGGATTTGTTTCTCTTCTTTCAAACAACTTACATCTAATAATCCGATTTCTTCTATTTATATAGTTGGTTTCTTCTAAGACATAATCAGTTACCGTTAGAGCTACTGAGCTTAAACTTTCGGAGATCTAACTATTGACTTGTCAAGAACAGAAAATGGCAGTTTCTTTAAATTTCCCTATTTTCTAACATTTACATTGAAAAATTACTAGTTCCTTTCTTAGGTACCAGTCCATTTCTTGAATCAGTGCTATTTCTTCGACTAGGGATATGGCATATTTCTTCGTTGATCGTGGACATGTCAGATAAATTATTGTTCTTTTTTTATCCAACCATGCTTATTTTATTGTTTTTTATACTTTTTTAAGTACTTACTATCAAAGAATCCATCTTAAGTTTGTTAAAAAAGTGAAGCTTCATTTCTGAAAGTTTCATCGTATTCCTTATTTTCATTGACTTCAGAATGGAAGAATGAAGAAGTTTAGTTTCCTTGGGAATACAGAGTCTGATGCTTTTTGTTATTAGAAATACTATGTAAATCCTATGAAACTAATCTCTATAATCCTAATCCAGTATCTAATCGACCTAAATTACCAGCATTAAATGCATCTTCTAGTTCTCCTTATTCTTCTTCTTTTTTTTCTGCTTGCTCTTCGATTTGAAAAGAAATTAATTTCAAGTATTCTTAGTTATCAATTTGAGTTTAAAATGCTTTGTCTTCACATTTCTATACTGAAAACCGAAGTCGAGGCCTACGAGATATAAATGAACGTTGTTGATCAACTTTCCTTAAGTGCTTGATGATTATCTTATCAGTAGATGGACTTTCATGAAGACTAGGACATGAATTCAGTAAGTGTGAAATGCTTCCACAAGAAAAGCAACTCAAAAAGAGAGGCTCATAGTTTTAGTATAAAGCCACACTGTCTCGTATTGTACAAAAGGATTCATAGTCCTTATCGAATCCTTTGAGAAGGTGCAAGAAATCTACTCTATTTATCTTTAGTAAAGTTGTGAATTCTCTTGATTTAACGGCCATAGCTCTTGGAAAATTTGTGAAAAATCCGATTTCGCTGAAGCTTCCTCCCTTGTGGATTACCTAAAGACTTTGCTAAGTTCCTATTTTTTTTAAAAAAAGGATCATCATATCGGCAAGGTGAATTATGGAAAGTTAATTGTAATGTTAAAAATGGTTATAAAATCTCTTTAACTTACTGTTTCTTGCAAAGAATTCTGTTTAGAAATATATTTCTACAGATCCTTTTTGAACGAAATAAATGTTTCCAGAATCTATCTCGCTTTCTTCGAAAATAACCTACCCTGGAGTATAACGAATCTCCTTTATTAAAGGTATTATTTTCTAGAGAAGTTGTTCTGAGAAGTTGGCCTTGAAAAGAAATGATTTTTAAAATATGATCTAGTTACTTTCCATGGTTAATGCAGTCTCAGAAAGCTAATTGAATATTTTCTATTCAGCTTGATGATTTCCTTCATTTTATTCTCTCCAATAGTAATCTAAATATTCTCGAACTCTAAATTTTGTTCCTGCTGAGATACCTCTCTTAGACATAAAAAAATTTATAATCTACATATCTGCTTGAGCTTATTGTTCTTCACTCGCTAGATCAGTGAAGATCACTCCGATGGTGTTAACAGAGTATGCAAAAACACCACAAGAAACAATCATGATAACGATACTCACAACTTATTCTGCTGGTGTGACTGGGTAGATGTCGCCGTAGCCTACAGTGACCATGGTAACAGTGTTAAAGTAATAAGATTCGATATACTGAATGTACCACTCTTCCTTGTCAATATTTCTCTTGAGCAGCCAGGAATATCCTCCAAGATCATCTTCAATTTTTGCTATTTTTATCCACAAGCAAGAGAGCAAGTGTGCAACTATGACTATTGTAAAGATTAGTTTGACTAGAGTTATCATATTTTTTTTCTTCCTGGCAATAAAAGTTGATTCTTCGATCTTCCTCAGCGTCTTCGAGAACGAAGACAAACGCAATAAAAAAAATAACAAAAAGTAATCTTGTGTTTTTAGATCTGACAATGATTTTTTTTCATCTCCTAGTTGATGTGGGCCTTCACTTTTTATAACCCTTGCCTTCGAAAAAATAAAGGACAAAATTTATCATAAAAATAGAAATCTACTATTTTGAAAATCTTTTGTTTACTAGAAAAACAGCGCACTAAGGAAATCTAGTAGTAAATTGTGTTTCAAGTATTTTTTAATAGAGACTGATCTATTTAGCTGCAACTATCCTTTCTCAAAATATCCCGTGTTCAAGTTGACAATAATATCAATAATGAAAAGGACAGAAGAAACATAGGTCAGCTCATAGCTCAAGAAGTATGATAAACTCAATGAGAAAGAAAGTGAAAGCGGAATAATAATTGCATAGATCAAGCTAAGTGGAATGATCGCAAAATCCCAAATCAGCTTCCATTTCGAACTTGGATCAAAAACCTTAACCTATTTAGCTATTTAACTTAAGGCCTAAACTATTTTGAGTCTGAAAAATGCATTTTTGAGCTTCAAAAAACAAAATCCTGTCTATCCAGTTTCATCATCTTAATCATAATCCACATTCCTTTTCATTTTCCCTCTGAAGAAAGAGCTGGCATCTGATAGCTGCTCATACTATCTCTCTGTCATATTTGAAAACATTCGAGATTTCGTCTTATTCAACCATCTACGGCTAAAAATCTTAAGTTTCAATTTTTTTGAAAAATAATTGCAGCAAGCTCAGAATTTCCTCCTCTTTAGCTTTTTCCTTTTTCTTCTCCTCTGAATCCCCAAGCTGTGTATTTGGTTCAAGTTTTTCATTATTTAGTCCTAGTTAGCTTTCATTATTTCGCTCAGATACTCGATAACTCATTTTATGTTTGGTTTTAAGTACCCAAGAATCAAATTGTCGATTTTCACTTGCAGCTATCTTTTAAATTTAATAATTAACTAATTCAGTCTTAAACGCTTCTTTTATTCCCAATTTGTTCTTTTTGTTGTAGTTAAATTATTTGCCCAAACTTATCAAAAGGACATCATGAAAAAAACTCTAAAGTTTTTAATTTAACATGAGCTTATTTTTATGAGATTTCTTGTAAAAATAGAATATCAAAGATTTTTTTAAATATTGCTTAATAATTAACAGTTTCTTTTGTTCTTATTCTTTTTAGCTTTAAAAGAGAAGAATGATTCAATTAATTGAATCGTTAAAAACATTTTAACACTGAATGTTCTGCTTATTAATCGCAAAATTAAAATAAGACCTTCATTATTAGATTATTCAAAGACTTAACTTTAAGGCAAGCTTAATTATTATTATTATTCTTACTTTAGTTTAATCTTTATCTGCTTAGCAACGTTGGAGGAGCTCTCGATAAAGATGATAATTCCATTTCTTCCTGAATGCCAGAAATCTAGAAAGTTCTAACATGAGCAGTTTGTTCGTCTTTATCTTTATCTTTTCGAATATTCTTGCTTTTATCCCTTAACTCTAGCTGATTCTTGGCATTATGTTACTATTTATTTAATAGTATATACTTCTAGTTTAAATGCTCGATGACAATTATGCTTTAAGAGTTATTATTTTCAACACGATGATGTAACTACTGCTATTATTATTACGCTGCTATTTATTAGCTAAAAGGTAATTTCAGATGATTTTTATTGAGTCTAGGTATTTTTCTGATGAAATTGCCTCTGTTAAGTCTGCTATTGTTTTTGATTCTTAGATTTTGAACAGATATGAAAGATTATTGTAAGGAAAATATATGAAGAAGTTCTTTTAGATGTCAAATGGCTCAAATTCTACTTCCTTCTAAGCTAATTTCTGTAGGTTTTCTCGAATTAAACTCTCTTCAGCCAAAACTCTCTTGAGTTAGAACTCACGGGAATTCTTTTTTTCCAAAATATCTTTATTTCCAGTTAAGAAGAACTTATCATCTTTTTCCTCTTTCTGAAGCTCTCTCTTGATTCCAACTATCTTATTTAACTACTGAGAAACCAATATTAGCTCATTTCTCGAACCACTTACATCCATCATGTCTCCCAAGCCAGTTATCTTATTTTGAAAAGATAAATAGGACTCTTTATAATAATCTCTTTTTATGCTTGATGGTGTATTATGGGTAATATTGTTATTTAAATCGATAAAACTAGAACTTTGCGCCAAAACCCCATATTGAGACTGCTTCTTCACAGGTGTAGGCCTTGATCCATTCGAAATATTGCTGCTTCCTTTTTTTAAATTAAGGACTAATAACGACTCAGAGCTGTTATTTCTATTTCTAATTTAAAGTTGCTGATGATCACTCATCACAGGAAGATCATACTTCTTAACACCTAAATGACTCATCAGATCATTATTCAAGTTTTCTCCTTGATTCTCACATCCTCCATCGAGGTATTACTGTAAAGAAACTTCTTACCTACATATTTCATCAGGTTCTTTTCCAAAGCTTCTTAACGCTTGATCTATCTAAGGAGAACAAAGTGTCTGCTGATTTCGATTATTTTAAATCTATTTTAAGCTACTTTGTACATCATATGAGACCAGTTTCTGCAGGCCTAGCACTTAATCGAAATTTATGAAATCAGCAGTATCAGCTTCTTTTTAGTCTGACTCGAATTCTTGTTCAGGAATTGCGATTAGTCTGAAGATTTCTTCTTTAGCAGACTAAATCCTTTAGGCTTATGCACTGCAGTCCTATTAATTCACTCGAAAACGACTACGACGAATAGTAAACGAACGAATTTAATCAATTTTCTTTTTGTACTAAGCAATAACTTTATCGACACAGGGCACTTCATGGAGGAACTAACATTTCTCTATCGAATGTGACATGCTCCCACAGGAGTAGCAGTGAATCGAAAGAGGCTCGTAGTTAGAGTATATTGTGAGGCTGTCCCTAATTGTGCAGAATGATTCATAGTCTTTTTCAAACCCTTTGAGGAGATGTTGAAACTCAACTCTATTAATAGTGAGAAGAGTAGTAAACTCTCTCGATCTGGCACTCAGGTTTCGAGAAAAATCAGAGAAAAACCCAAATTCTCCGAAGCTTTCTCCCTTGCTAATGACTTTTAAGATTTAAGAGGATTCTTTGCAAAAAAGAAGCAATTTAAAGATAAATTAAGAAGGATTTATTTGATAATGGTTGGATTGTTATTCTTTTTTTACTGTTTCTTGCGTAGAGTTCTGTTTCGAAGTAGATTTCAATAGATCCTTTTTGGATGAAGAAAATATTTGCTGATAAGTCTCCTTCTTCGAAAATGATTTATTACGGTGTATATCGATGCTCTTGAATGAGAGGAATCAATTTCTTAAGTAATTCATTGGAAAAATTGAATTTGAAAAGCATGGAATTTTTGAAAATTATCTGATTTGCTTCTTATGTCAGAGTATTTTATAGCATTTCAGATAATTATTTGAAGATTTTCTATTCAGCTTGGTGATTACCTTCATGCTGTTCTTACCAATAATAATCCAGGTATTCTCGAACTCTGCATTGAGTGCCTACTGAAATAGCTCTTTTTGACATGTATGCATTTATAATAGCCATATCAGCAAGGGCTTATTGCTCCTCACCTGCTAAATTAGTAAATACAACACCGATTGTGTTAACAGAGTATGCAAAGACACCACAAGAAACAATCATGATGACTATGCTCACAACTTGTTCTGCTGGTGTGACTGGGTAGATATCGCCATAGCCTACAGTGACCATGGTAACAGTGTTAAAGTAATAAGATTCGATATACTGAATGTACCACTCTTCCTTGTCAATATTTCTCTTGAGCAGCCATGAATATCCTCCAAGATCGTCTTCAATTTTTGCTATTTTTATCCTTAAGCAAGAGAGCAAGTGTGCAATTATGACGATTGTAAAGATTAGATTGACTAGAGTTATCATGTTTTTCTTCTTCCTGGCAATAAAAGTTGATTCTTCGATCTTCCTCAGTGTCCTCGAGAACGAAGACAAACGCAATAAAAAAAATAACAAAAAGTAATCTGAAATAACCATTTCTGACTATGAATTTTCTTCATTCCAAATTTAATATGGTCTCTCACTTCTTATTACTCGTACCTTTAAACAAAAAAAAGAAGAAGATTAAGATAATAATGTGAATTTACATCAAAAAAATGTATTTAAATAGTTAAGAAAATTGATTTAGAAAAAACCTAAAGCAAGCATTTGATCTATTCTTCTATCATAAAAATATCAAAATTTGATGATATTTTAATCAGTTCTCTTTATCAAAAGAGCATTTAAATTAACTAGTTTTTTAAGTTCTGAAATTTTTTAAATTTGTTTTTACTAAAAAGTACACTCCGCCAAGGAGATCAACTACCAGATAATTCTTGATGTAGTTTCTAATCACAGATGACCTGCTGAGCTATAGTTATCCTTTCTCAAAGTACCCTGTGTTCATATTCACAATTATATCCAGTAGAAAAAGCACTGAAGAAAAACAGGTTAACACAAAGCTCGCAAAATAAGAGAGACTCAAGGAGAAAGCCAATGAAAGTGGAATCACAAAGGAATAGATTAAGCTCAGCGGCATTATTATAAAATCCCAAAGTAATTTCCCATTCGAGCTTGGATCAAATATCTTTATTGTATTTGCAAATTGCCTTAACATTTGAATAAACTTCATTTGTAAGAAACAATCTTAAATCATAGTAAAGAGAGCTACATCTACTTCCTCATTGTAGCTACTGCCAGTATTTATGTTTCCTTTTCCACGATAGAACGCACTACAGTCTGAGAGTTATTCATATTATTCTGCTCGCATATTCTAGAACATCCTAGACTTGGTCTAATTTAGCCAACGATGGCTAAATATTTTTAACTTCAATTTGAATAGAAGATTCAATAAACTAGGAGTGTGTTGCTGTTCATTTTCTTCTTTTTTTTTGTCTTGAGAAGCACTTCTCTCTAAAATCTTAGGTTGATTCTTCTGTAAAGCACTCATAATTGCTATTATTGATATTATTCAATCCTAGTTGAGAATCATCGTTTCTCTCAGAAACTCTGGAACTCATTCTTGAACAAATTGTCTCCCTTCACTTTCACCACTACGCTTGAGTGATGATTTATCTTAATTTTTTGAATGCAATGATTTTTCTAATAATCTATTAAATTCATAAATAACCCCATTTAAAATGCTAAATTAACTAAGAGCTATTTTGTAAAAAATAACCCAAGAATATTATTATTTTTAGTAAATTTTTGAATCTTTATGTCAATTCAACTTGTATTATCCATAAAAGATTTAATTAGCTTTTAGAAAAGAACGAAATAAAAGTTCTCCTTTATTTTAAGAGTTAAAGCAAAAGAAAAAAATTAACTTCTACTAAAATATGATTATTGTTAGCTCACCACTAATTATTATCTTTTTTTAATTTTAGGGCATTAAAGATAAGTTGTTCTTTGTCTCCAAATAAACTTTTACAGAAAGATTTTTAGTTTTATTGTTGAATCTACCAATAATTAAAAGGAAAATAGTGGATAACTTTTTAAACAACAATCAAGGAACAAGATTTAGGGAAGAGATCAATATATCACATGGAGAAAAGCAATCTAATCCCCAATGAGCAGCTTTTTGTTGTAAACATATAAATATGCGTCAATTGCAAGGATCATCAGTGGTGCACTAGGCATGATGAGTCTCGATACTAGCATGTTTTTGAGGAAGTGAGATCATCTATTTAAGCTGAAATTTCAGATGTTTCAGTTTCAATCACAAAAAATGGATAATTATTATCACAAAATAGCAATTAGAATTAACTTGGATCTCTAATATTCCCTCCTTTAGGTGCATTTGAGGTATCCTGCATGGGAACTCTATTGTTTTCAAAGAATCAATGTGGGTATTTTCCTCATCCTCAGGCTGTCGCATTACTTGTAAAAGATTACATCGAACATACAAAATAAGGAGCAGATACATCTCATTTCGATCTGAAACAACAAAATAAGATCAAATCAACATAGAGGAGTCCACAAAGAACAAATTACATTGATGCGAGGGGTAACTAAAACGAATAAAAATACAGAATTCTTTCAGCAAAACAGCCATAATAGTACCTAGCTAGCCCTCCTAAAAATTAGAGATTTTCCAAGTCCCCTCCTTCAAATATTGCTGGCCTTAGAAGATAGAAAGTCTTCATGCCTTTCAGCGCTAATTAATAAGACTAGTTCCCTCGGAAAAATCCTAAATTTATAATTTCAAGTTCCTTCTCTCAAGGAAAGAGAGGATCAAGCCCTACAGATAAAATTACCCAGATAATACCATCTCAACTTCAAACATCTTCATCAAACTTTTTTTCCCAGAGGACAGCTGCAACTATGTCAAATTAACTTAAGACTTTAGAATAAATTTAAATGGGTAGAACGTAAAGTAACCCATAATGCGAGGAAGAGAAGGATCGATTGGAGTTCTAAACTGAAAAGGAAGATAATTGTATTTAATAAAATGATAATAATTATTAAGCTGAAGGATAAGACTAAGGATTATTTGTAGATGAAAAAGAACTTAAAGAATCAGAAGCGATTTAAGATAAAAATAATGAAAACAAAAGTAATAAAATTGTTTCAGATTAATAAACTGATGAAGAAGGGGCACATGCTTGAAAGCACTTCATTATTGTGTTTAAAGATATACTTATTTTTAGTTGTTTTGTCTTTTTAGACAAACAAAATATTGGTATTTATAAAAAGTATAAAGTAAAAATATTAACAATTCTATCTACAGCTACATTTTCAGGATTATCTCACATAAAAATGAAAAAAAGTCATCATCACCATAACGACAATAATGAGATTTGTTTTAATTAATATATTATGTTGAAAATTAATAGAAAGCTTGGGAAAAAATGTTTTGTTGATTTTTTGTTAGTGGTTGGTTATGAGGAAAAAATGTAAATGTAATCCAACAACTGGTCAGTATTAATTCAAAAGAGTTATTTCGTAGCTGTGTGTGATGGCTTTGGTTGTGTTTAAGATTCAGGTGAAGTTGTTTGTTAATGGTTAAGATAATTTAATGCTTTTAATCTATTTACTGGTTCGTCAACCATACTTTGTAACTTTTGTTTTGTCAAATAGAAATCATCCCATGACTAATCGGATAGGCTTGGGACTTTTGGTTCTTATTTTCTATTAAGCAGGCCTTCGAAGTAAGAATGAGAAAGGCACTCTTTCAAGGTGTAGGGACCATCTGGATTGAATCTTAACATCTAAGATAACAAAACTAATCTAACTGGATTTGAGTCTGGATTTAGATTCTCCCCCTAATTCATTCAGCTTGATTCGCTTGGGTAGTCCTTCAAAGAATTTCAAAACACCCTCGTTCTATATTTATCTGATTTCTTCAGTTGTAGGAGTATCGAAGATTGCAATAATTCGTTGAATCTAATAAAGATAATCTATTCCTGGGAAAAAGTGGTGCTCTTCCTAGGATTTTTGCAAAGATGCTTTCTATCGACCAAACATCGGTGGATTTAGTGTATTTGGATGCTTCCAGGATTACTTCAGAAGCTTTGTACAATATTGTTAAGAAATACTTTTTATGGTAGGAATAAAATTGAGGTTCAATTATAAAAAAAATGTGTTGTTGTGAAAACATGCTTTAAACTCTCAATGATGAACACGCATATAACTACGAGATGACTAACTAGCACAGAAAATTTCAACATACATGCTTATTCAAGGAGTATCAGAAGATAATCCAAGTGCAGGAACAAGCAAGTGTCTGCTCCTATGATAACCTGTTAAACAAAAATTCATAATCTTTAATACCTGCCAGCAAATGAAAGGGTCATTTTTGTAAAAGGAAAGGTGATTAAACTTTTTAAAAGCAGCATATTTCAACCATTAAATTTGAATTAGTTGAAGGATTTTTCTTAAATTTAAGTGTCTTTTTGTACAGAATGAGATTAAGTTCATATTTTATGGCCGAATGATTTAAGGACATGTGAAACAGGACACATACATAGAACTCACATTAAACATATTATCCTAGTAAAAAAACAATTGTCATAAGAGGAATTTTCCTAATAATAGCCATGATGGTATTGGGATGACTTGAATGAGACACACACACAGTTAGGTTAAGGCTTGAAATAACTACTCAGAAGTAATATGAAGTTTTGATAGTCATTGTCTTCTTGATACTAGCTAATCTGGCTTCATTGCCTAGAAAGCGGAATGGAAAATAGTGTTATTAGAGGATACTGGTCTGTAAGAGGTAATTAATTCTCAGGCATAGTGATAACATGAAGCAAATGAAATACATTTGGCCAGGTACCCGACATAAATTAGGAAATTCTTTATTATATCTTGAGGAATCCAATTGGACAACAAGGAGTTTATGATACTTCTATTTTTCACTATTTTATTTAGCGATTGATTTTTCAGAAATAGTGACATTGTTGAAGATTTAAGCCAATGGATAACATACCCTAAGTTTAACAGATCAACATTTCTCTTTGTGTTAATAAATTTATCATATTTTGAATTAAACTCCTCTTTATTAGAACAAATAGTTGACCTCGAAAACTTCAGCTTTAAACTGATTCTTTTTTATAAGAATAATTATGATTTCTGCTTTTCATTAATGTGAAAGATAGGGAGATTGAAGGTGTTGTTGCAGGTTAATTAGATTTAAATTATATTAAATTAATAGAAAATGAGATTAATGAAGGAGATAAACAATGAATATTCATCTTTAAATCTATCTTTTCTTTCCTTTTTGCTGCTTATTTCTCTTGAATGTGTAAATTAAATAAGAATATTAAATCAGATAAATTATTTAAATAAAATAAATTCCATATGCAATCTCACAAGATTTGTTTTTGATGTAGACATTTTATTCTCAAAATGAAATGTAATTAGGAAATCTTATTATCACTTATAAAAAGATAATTGTTGGAGATTAGTCAGTGTTGTTAAACCTTTCGAGAGATATTCAGCACCAGCAGCACTTAGATTGTTATTCCTAAGATTTAAATTAAGATTTGACAGATTAGTCAGTGTTGTTAAACCTTTCGAGAGATATTCAGCACCAGCAGCACTTAGATTGTTATTACAAAGATTTAAATTAAGATTTGACAGATTAGTCAGTGTT